>Ga0102888_1000396_pt1 | contig 9700 bp, 9 predicted proteins | sample Colrivmeta1551A3_FD_84500 | JGI IMG/M metagenome (GOLD analysis project Ga0102888, IMG submission 84500) | Estuarine microbial communities from the Columbia River estuary - metaG 1551A-3 | ecosystem: Environmental > Aquatic > Marine > Intertidal zone > Estuary | place: USA: Columbia River Estuary... | reverse complement strand
CACATTGGTGAATTGTCCGTGGGCGCCATCAAGTTGGGCGAGACCCTGACTGCAACGGTTGACGCCCAGCGCCGCCAGGCAATTGCCCTGAACCATTCAGCCACCCACCTCTTGCACGCTGCGTTACGCCAGGTGTTGGGCGAGCACGTGAACCAGAAGGGTTCCAGGGTTGCCCCTGAACGACTGCGGTTTGATTTCTCTCACTACGAGGCGGTGACCAGCGAGCAATTGCGACAGGTTGAAGACCTGGTGAATGAACAGGTGCGCAGAAATGGCGAAGCCAGCACTGCAGTCATGGGTTATGACGAGGCCATTGAGGCCGGGGCCATGGCGCTTTTCGGCGAGAAATACGGAGAGCATGTCCGGGTCTTGAAGATCGGAGATTTTTCCACCGAATTATGTGGCGGCACCCATGTGGACCAGGCCGGTGATATTGGCTTGATGCGCATTGTCTCCGAGTCGGGTGTGGCGGCCGGTGTACGCCGTATAGAGGCGCTCAGTGGCAAGTCTGCCCTGGATTGGATCCGCGCCCAGGATGACCAGCTGGGCGAGTTGGCCGACATGGTGAAGGGTCCGAAAGAGGACCTGGCTGACAAGGTGCGACAGTTACTCCAGCGCAATCGCAGCCTCGAGAAAGAACTGGAGAAGCTCAAGAGCCAGTTGGCGGGCGGACGCAGCACCGACCTGGCAGACCAGGCGGTGGATGTGAAGGGCGTGAAAGTTGTCGCGGCTCGCCTGGAAGGCGCGGATCGCAAGACCTTACGAACCGCAATGGACCAGTTGAAAGATCGATTGGGTTCAGCCGTGGTCGTGCTTGCCGCCGTGACGGGTCCCGAAGAGCTGGCGCTGATTGCCGGTGTGACCAAGGACCGAATGGGGCAGGTCAAGGCGGGAGATCTTATAAACGCTGTTGCCCAGCAAGTCGGTGGTCGTGGCGGTGGTCGTCCGGTTATGGCACAAGCAGGGGGTTCTGACGTGGCTACGCTGGCCGAGGCACTGGGATCTGTTGTTGCCTGGGTTGAGGAACGCCTGGGCTGATTTCCTGCTGAGATTTTGGCCGGTAATCGGGTGCGAGGTCAGCTTTGTGACTTGGTATCCCACTGCCCAAAGCTGGACTGCGTCTAGAATATAGCCTTATTTCAATGACTTGGATTGGATGTCCGAGTCAAATATAGGGGAATCCCTGATTATCGTGGTAGTTCGAATGGGTATACTTACACCCGAGCCAGATAATTGAATGACCAAGGAGTAGAGCTATGCTCATTCTGACAAGGAGGGTCGGTGAGAGTGTTGTCATCGGTGATGACGTGACTGTTACCGTGTTGGGTGTGAAGGGAAATCAAGTTCGTATCGGTGTTGATGCCCCTAGGGAAGTATCTGTACATCGCGAAGAAATATTCGAGCGGATTCAGCAAGAAAACGAAAACACTGCGATTACCCAGGCAGCAACTGCCTAGAAATCCTAGCAAAATACGAAAGAATTGGGCCGGTACTCTTTACGAAGGGTTCCGGCCCAAGTATTATCTGCGTCCTTTTCATGGACCTTGAAAGTTCATGGAAGGATAAGACTTTCGGAGAGGTGGCTGAGTGGTCGAAAGCGCTCCCCTGCTAAGGGAGTAAGGGTGTTATAGCCCTTCGAGGGTTCGAATCCCTCCCTCTCCGCCATTTGATTCCCGTCGGGATTAGATGGAAATAAAGCGAAATGAGTCCCAATTAGTGGGTGTCCATTTCGCAACCGCACTGTACAATACGCAAGCTTTTAGCGCCCGTAGCTCAGCTGGATAGAGTACCTGGCTACGAACCAGGGGGTCGGGAGTTCGAATCTCTCCGGGCGCGCCATATAAATAAAAAGGGGTCCTTCATGGACCCCTTTTTGTTTATGGGGTACTCGTAGATATGATGAGAACTCCACAGTTCGACAAAACGCGAGAGCGTTTTGGACGTCGGAGCAAAGCGACGACGGGTCGCAGACCCGAGAATCGCCGCCAGGCGATTGGAGTCAGCCGAGACCGTCGTTAGGCGGTCGAGACAACGCGGAGACTGCGAAGCAGGCGAGCGGCCCCCTTGAGGGGCGAAGTCGCGTTAGCGGCTGAGTAATCTCTTCGGGCGAAGCACAAGTCGAGTAGCGTTCTCATACGCGCTGAGCCGCGTGTTCCACGCCTACAATTCCTTATCCTTGGCATCATTCATATTCAGCTTCCCATTGGAAACAGAGACGTTGAATTAGTTAGGATTGTGGTAGCTTGTCAACTTCATAGTTATGTAGTCCAACCCAGGTACCCCAGCATAGTGCGCCGACACCAAGCAACCAGATTGTCAGCACTGCAATAATTCCCAAATAAGGCACCTGGGCTAAAATGCCAACCACCACAACGGTGAAAAAGATCGCAGCTAATGCCTGCCATGCAGCCGGTTGCGAACGAAACCTGCGCAGCGCCAGATCACTGACCGCAAACAATCCAGTCAGTACACTGAGAAACAGCATAACGAGATAGATGCCGAGCACGGCCAGGCCAAACCAGGCATTGAGTGGAGTAAAGATTAGAATCAACGCTAGTACGGGCATCCCTGTCAACACAGCAAAACCAAGTGCAAAGGACACGACAGGGTGCGTAGCAATCCGGTCGGCACTCGCGCGCAGAGGGCGCGAGAACAGCAAAAACAGCACCATGACCGCAACGATGACGCTCAGTGTAAAGGACAGGCCGCCGCCAGTGCCGATCTCCTCCGCGAAATCAGGCAATGGTTCCTCGATGAACTCGCCGCCTATGATTGCCTCAGGACTGATATCGGCTGCGTTTTCGCTACGCCACCTCAGATCGCCGCGCACGTTTGCTTCGGGTCCGAGGCGCAGTTCGTCGCCTATCAGCTGCGCATGTCCATCGACTTCCGCATCAATCGTAATCTTCCTGGCACGAATCCTGAGGTCACCGCCAACATCGCCCAGAACTTCTACGGTGTCCCCAGCCAGCCATGCCCAGTTGCCGACATTCTCGCTAATCGTTATGGATTGTCCGGCGGCAACGATATGGCCCGCCACCGGTGACGTGACACGAATGTGCTGGCCGGCTGCCCGCAGGTCGTCATTCACCTTCGCCCGAATCTCGATATCCTGCGCTGCCACTATGATGTCGCCGGTCACGTTGCCGTCGACCGTGACACGTTGCCCGGCGGCAACTAAGTCACCGTCGATGGTAGCCCGAACATTCACGTCACGGCGTGCCGCATAGACGTCCTGAACGACCGGTTGTTCGATTAGCAGAGTGTCTTTGGAGTCCTGGGCCCAGGAAACGACCGCCACGGCAGCGACAAAGCCACCGACCGCGAGTGACAATCCGATTTGGATTCGATTCATAATCACCGCCTCTTCCTTGTCTTTTGGGGTCGACCGCAGAAGCAATTACGATTACTGAACTTTGTATTATGCAGTCCAACGTTGCGCTGCAACAATAAGTAGTAGCCCCGACTTGATCGAAACGAACGCGGTTTGCTCGCAGAGGTAATCGCTAGTTGCCGATGACGAAGAGGAAGGAAAAATTGGGGTCGAACCGAGATTAAATTCTAAACCAGAAGAAAACTCGTCCTGACCCCAATAACTCAGGTACTCATCGCGTATGGGTTCGTATTTATCCGCTTTTGCGCAGGCGTTGCCGGTCGGGCGCAACATTGATTTCGGTGTATCCTGACGTCCAATGGATAAGCAAATCGAACGCATAGAATCCCATCTCGTGATCGAGTCACCCGATGAAAATTTCGTCGACATCTTGCAGCGTGGAACCGGTCTGTCCAGACAGCGAATAAAGTCGGCGATGACCAAGGGTGCCGTATGGGTGAGCCGCGGGCGAACTACCCAGCGGCTGAGGCGGGCGACGCGGAAGCTACGCGCGGGCGATGAAATTCATCTTTATTACGACTTACAAGTCTTAGAGGAAATTCCGGCAGAGCCAACTCTTGTGGCAAACGTTGGCGCCTATTCGGTCTGGAATAAGCCTTTCGGATTGCGATCGCAAGGATCCAAATGGGGCGATCACTGCACAGTGACGCGGTGGGCCGAACGACATCTACAACCAGAACGGCCGGCTTTCGTCGTGCATCGTCTAGATCGAGCCGCTAACGGTCTAATCCTGGTGGCTCACTCAAAGACCATGGCAGCAGCGCTATCGAAACTGTTTCGAGATCGTATGATTGAGAAACGCTATCGGGCGACAGTGGCAGGCGACTTCTCCCAGCAGTCAATCCCACTGCGTGTTGATACGTACATCGATGACAAGCATGCAGTTAGCGAGTTTTCTTTTATGCGCGTTGAGGATGATCGCTCTGAAGTGGACGTGCGAATAGAGACAGGCCGCAAGCATCAGATTCGTCGTCACCTGGCAGAGTTGGGCTTTCCGATTGTCGGCGATCGCCTGTATGGCAAAGGTGCGAGCGACGGGGTTGATTTGCAGCTAACAGCTTACTTACTGGCGTTTCATTGCCCGGTCGCAGATGAGGCAGTTGAGTATCGGTTGCCATAACAACCTGAAACTCTGTAAACCGGCCCTTGGGATTTGAATCGTATATAGAGGCCACTGCCATACCCAGGCAGATACTTCGTCAGACAAATCAGTTGATTGAAGTGAGATCCAGGGAGATTTGCGGGAGTTCTGCGTGATTGAGTCCTGCATCGTTATGCGTTGTCGAGCAAATCGTGCAACGGGCGCCTCAACGATACTTCATTGATTACAATAATTTACGCTTCAGTGAGCTAACTACGAACCAGGGGGTCGGGAGTTCGACAAACGCGAGAGCGTTTTGGGTGTAGGAGCGTAGCGACGACGAGTCGCAGAACCGAGAATCGCCGCCAGGCGATTGGAGTCAGCCGGGACCGTCGTTAGGCGGTCGAGCCAACCCGGAGCCTGCGAAGCGGGCGAGCGGCTGAGTAATCTCTCCGGGCGCGCCACGTTTAATTCAGCCGCCTGGTGCCGTTTTCGGTCTTTCTGTTACTCCAGGTCAAAAAGCAGGAACTCGGCATTTTCGCCGGCAGTAATTTCCAGCGAATCTTCTGCCTCCACAGCTGCCGCGTCCCCGGAGGAAATTGGATTTCCATTGACACGGATATCTCCACGCACCACCTGAATCCAGCTTCGACGCCCCGCCGCAAGAGCATGAGAAACAGACATCCCTTGTTCAAGCAAACAAGCGTAAAGGTCTGCGTCCTGTTGAATGCTCAGCGAGCCATCCTTGCCATTGTGTGAAGCCACGAGGCACAAGCGGTTTGTCCTTTTCAGTCCGGAAAAATGCAGCTGCTCATAGCCGGGATCAGTACCGGTTTTCTCCGGCAGTATCCAGATCTGTAAAAAGTGGACCGGCTCGGTGCCCGATGGGTTGAACTCACTGTGCCGAACGCCTGTGCCGGCGCTCATTCTTTGCACGTCCCCGGGCCGGATAATGGAGCCGTTACCCATGCTGTCCTTGTGTTCCAGGGCGCCTGAGATGACATAGGAGATGATCTCCATATCCTTGTGCCCGTGGGTTCCGAAACCCTTGCCGGGCAGCACCGTGTCCTCATTGATCACCCGCAGATTGCCGAAGCCCATCTGTTGCGGGTTGTAATAATGTCCGAAGGAAAAGCTATGCCTGCTTTGTAGCCAGCCAAAGTCGGCGGTGCCGCGGTCCTTCGAGCGCATTATTGTAATCATCTAAGTTACCCCCCCTGAAGGACCGCAGCCTCCGCGTTGGTTCAGCCTTTACCCAGTTTCTTGTCCAGGCTCAGTTCCCCGGGGCCATTGGCGAACAGCACGAGGAATCCACCGGCCATGGCCAGGTTCTTCATGAACATGATCATATCCATCTGGTTGGCGAAGTTATTGTGGAACAGGGCTCCGCTGAGAATACAAAAGCCAGCTAGCAGCACAGCGAACAGGCGGGTGCGATAGCCAACAATCATGGCAACACCACCGGCAAGTTCAAGTGCAATGACCAGCGGAAGCAGCATGCCAGGAACTCCCATGGAATCCATGTAGCCCTGGGTGCCGGAATATCCGACGATCTTGTTGACTCCCGCTGACAAAAAAATCAACGACATCAGTATTCTTCCAATCAAATCTGCGTAGCGGTTCATTGTGGTCTCTCTCTCTCTCTGTTTGTTTGTTGTGTCTTCCGAGCAAGTCTTGTGCGTGACGCTCCGGTCAGAATAAAGCGTTTTACCCGGGTTTTTTCGTCGCCCGCGGGTCTTGATTAGCCGTCCTAGCCTGCCAGTGCAGTAACCCGCAGCTGGCTTTCGCGGCCCATGAGGTTTGAAATTTGCTCTCTGGCGCCCTCGGTCGCGGCGACGCCCCGGCTGTTTATCTGCTCTGCGGCGATAACCTCTACATCGGTGATGCCAATGAATTTCAGCGCGTGTCTCAGGTACGGTGTGGCGAAATCCACCGGGCTATCTACCGGTACGCCACCGCTGGCCACCACCAGGTAGGCCCGCTTGCCACTGAGCAATCCTTCCGGTCCAGTGCTGGTGTAACGAAACGTCTTGCGCGCCCGCGCAATCATGTCTATCCAGGCTTTCAGTGCGGCGGGAATTCCGAAGTTATATACCGGCACGCCCAGTATCAGGATATCCGCATCCATCAATTCCCGTACCAGCAGATCTGAGCCGGCCAGTTCCCGGTGCTGATTCTCGTCACGGTCCCCTTCGTCAGTGAAATTCGCGGTGATCCAGTCCTGGCTGACAAAAGGTATTCCCTTGGCCAGGTCCCGGTGGGTGATCTCCGCAGCGCCATGCAATGCCTCCAGGTTCGTCGCCAACTCTTGAGTCAATTCGCGACTGACCGAGCCTTCGGTACGGGCGCTGGAGTTGACTATCAGGACTCGCGGCTTTTCGGGGGTGGGTGTATGCATAGCGTTTCTCTCCATGTCTGTGTCTGGGGTTTTTGTGGAGCTACCCCGGTGTGGAGACAGTTTCGTTGTTGTCGCTTTGCAAATAAATACTAATAATCTGATATGATTGTTCTTAAATAAGCAACAATGAAGATAAGCTGATGGATAAGTTTGAAGATTTGCGGGCGCTGGTCGCAGTCGTCGAAACCGGGAGTTTTACCGCCGCTGCGGACAGGCTGGAATCCGCAAAGTCTGCGGTGAGTCGGCGTGTGTCAAATCTGGAGCAGCGCCTGGGCGTGCAATTGCTGCGTCGGACGACCAGGCGCCTGGATCTCACCGACAGTGGCCGCAGTTTTTACGAACGCAGTGCCCGCATCCTTGCGGACCTGGACGAAGCTGAATCTGCGGTGGCCCAGTCTCACGGTGAGTTGCGTGGACGACTTCGGCTTGCCTTGCCGCAGTCATTTGGCCTGCGTCACATGAGTGATCCAATAGCGCGCTTTCAGCGTCAGCATCCCAATGTGAGTTTTGACCTGGACCTGAATGACAGGCGAATAGATCTGTTGGAAGAGGGCAGAGACGTTGCGGTTCGGATCGGGGCGATGGCGGATTCAAGCCTGATTGCCCGGAAATTGTTTCAGGTTAATAGCGTGGTGTGTGCCAGTCCTTCTTATCTGGAAAGAAACGGAACCCCGCAGGACACCTCTGAGCTTGAGGATCACCAGTGCCTGGTCTACGGCAACCTGGTAAATCCCGGTCGCTGGCAGTTCCGGGAACAGGACGGACAGGACCAGGTTGTGCAGGTCAATGTCGCACTGACCGCCAATAGTGGAGAGATTCTCTGCTCCCTGGCCTCGGCCGGACAGGGCCTGGTCATGTTGCCCACGTTCATCGTCCACGAAGCGATAAGACATGGGGATCTTGTGCCAGTGTTAAGCCATCTTCAATGGCCGGTATTGCCGGCCTATGCGGTGTATCCTGCGGTTCGACATTTATCCTACCGGGTAAGGGAGTTTATCGATTTTCTGGTTGGCACTTTTTCGGGGACGCCTTACTGGGATCTCGAGTGCATTGAGGTTAAGCAGAGCAAAACGCCCTGATCCCTGGCAGCGAGCAAAGCGGCCAGGTGAGAGGCTTGTGTTGTGACGCAGCCTGCAATGACCGAGAATAACGGATTACCACTCGACCCAAGTCCATTCGGTATGATCATGCACGCAGCGGTTCGATTTCCCGGTGGAGCCAGACTAATCCTGATCTTGTTTCTGGTTGCTATCTGCGGAGCCTGTGAGGCGCCGGTTCGTACCGGACCAGGCGGATACATCTATTTCGGTTCCGGCAACTACCTGGGCAAGTTCAGTTTGTATGATGGTAGCAGCCAGGTCGTCGCCTACCTTGGTGACTTGAGCGCCGTCGCCGTGGGTCCCTACAGTGATGGTGACCTGTTGCTTACGGTGAGGCGAGTAGTCAACCAGCAAGATACTCGCATGATCGGTCATTTCGAAGTAGCGCAGAATCATTACAAGACACTCTTTATCGGCGACACTGCGGTCTATCTTCCGGACCGTGAGATAACTGTCTACGATGATGGTTTTGCCATACAGACATCCCGTATTGAAGACAGAGAACGCAAGATCACGACCGTGTATTCCCATGGCCATCATGAACGGGTGACCCTGGTAACGATTTCGGACAGTGAGATTCTTTTTCAGATCGCTGCCAGGGATAGCAATAGAGTTTTTCACTACGATGCTGTTAAAGAGAGTCTCGCGGAACTAAATACGCTTGCCGAAGAGTGTGACCTGGAAGGTGCGCTGTGGGTGGCTGATCAGGAGCAGATGCTTTGTCACCGCCCGGGTGATCCCCGCGCTAACCGTGAATACCGGTTTGTTTCTCCTGATGGGGTGGTTGGAGCTATCCTCCAATTGCCGACTGAAAATGTTTTCCGGCCAATCGTGTACCTGCCCGAAAAGCAGCTACTGGTGCTGACTGAACTCTGGCAAGGCCTGTGGTCAAGAAAAGTCCGGTACGGCGTATGGATTTACGAACTTGATTCGGGTGAGAGTTATCGGCTCGCAAAGGATCAGTACCTGGGGGATCACGTGGTGCTCAAGTCGCTTTGACCCAACGTATGCACGCCATATAAAAAAAGGGGTCCCACATGGGACCCCTTTTCGTTCGGCCTTGCCCGAATTCAGCTTGTTGGCCTGGGCACTACAAGCTACCGCATACCTCGCGTGTGAAGTCAGGCAGGCTGCTATGGGTCACGCTGGTTGTGCAGAATGTCAGGGAAATCCCGCCCTTGGCTGTGCCACTTGTAGAGAATGTGACCGAACCCGAGTTATCGGTTGTTCCGCTGAGTCCTGAATCGCTGAGCGTGCCGGTGAAGTTGCCGGTTACCGTTGCACCCTGCAGCAAGTTACCCAGGCCATCGCTGATCACAATTACTGCCTGACCTGCCTTGGCACCTCTTCCTGCATTCACCGTTGTCACGGTGATCGAGTCCACGGTTATCTGTTCGGTACCGCCACCACCGCCTTGGGTGGTTGCGCTGGCGGTATTGGAGGCCGCCGAAGATCCATTGCCGTTAAAGGCCGCAACCTGGTACCAATAGGTAGTGGCTGCCGTTAAATTGGAATCCGAGTAGCTCGTTGTATCCGCTGACACCGAGGTCAGGGTGGCGAATGTGCTCCCGTCAGTCGACCGCTGGATATCAAAACCCGATTCGTCGGGTGAGTTGTCGGCCCAGCTAAGATTGATCTGGCTACTGGATACTGCGCTGGCTGACAGCGAAGTGGGTGCCGCCGGCGGAGGATCACCAGGGTCGCCCAGTGGGTAATGCTCCGAATAT
>Ga0102888_1000392_pt1 | contig 9756 bp, 20 predicted proteins | sample Colrivmeta1551A3_FD_84500 | JGI IMG/M metagenome (GOLD analysis project Ga0102888, IMG submission 84500) | Estuarine microbial communities from the Columbia River estuary - metaG 1551A-3 | ecosystem: Environmental > Aquatic > Marine > Intertidal zone > Estuary | place: USA: Columbia River Estuary... | reverse complement strand
GTTGCAATACAGGGAATAATACCTAACGCAACCATTAAAGAAGATGGTACCTGTAGCTATACTCTGAAGCGCCCTTCATTTCTCGGTGCTCCTGCAATTGTAGACAAGGACGGCAATATCGTTAGCCAGGAGTATAAGAAGGCTATTGGTAATGGTTCTATTGCTAACGTTAAAATATCACATAAGAAACACCCAAAGACTGGTAGACCTTACGTGTGCCTGGAGGCAATACAGATACTAGAGCTAGTAGAGTATAAGCCTAATGAAAACATTGAAGCCAACTTCGACTTCTAGAATAACTCTATGGTCATCCTGTAATGGGATGGCTGTTATGGTTAATCTAAAGAAAGGAACCAACATGGCTAAACAAAAGTACAACAAAGGGGATATAGTTAAAGTAGAACTAGAACCTGGTGATGTAGTGCTGGTGGTAATCAAGGAAGTATTTGATGGTCACTACGAGGTTGAAGCATATAGTGCTGATAAGACCTACGGCGAAATCTATGAGGACGATGATAATCATAGTCTCCTTGAAAGGGTCCCGCTGGCTACAATATGATGTAACATTGGTGTAACCTTGGTATAACTTAGGTACACTTTGGTACTATCCAAGGGTAAACTGGAGGGAATGAAACCTGAGAGTTTACCTGGGTTGTCCTTGTATAGGACGAATGTCTTCGGACACAACAATTAAATGTAATAAGAAAGGTATAACGATGAAATATTACATAACAGATGATAACTTCAATGTCATCTCAGTACATCCTGATCGTGAATCAGCCAAGGCTGTATGGGATGTTAACTGGAAGGCAGGCGTAGATGTCTATCTTGAAAATGAAGAGAACCATTTAAAGAATATTGAATGGGCTAAAGCTTATAAACAGCGTGCAATCGAGCGTAAGAAAAGGCGTGAAGAAAAAGCTGTGGCTGAATCTATTGAACAGATAAAGAATAACCATGAGATATTTGAATCCGCTGAAGATAAAGCTATTAAAGAAATGGAAAAGGAGTATAAAGAAATAGATATGCTTGTAAAGAAAGATCTTGAGCGTGTCAAACCAATGTCATTTGAATTCGAAGAAGCGGCTCAACGTGAGGCTCTTGAAGATAATATAAATAAACCCACAGAGGGTTGTGATGATTGTCTTTGGATGATTAAAGAAACAGATGGTGATGTTACTGTCTGTAATGAATGTCTTGAAGAAAGGAATAATAAATGAACTACCGAGTAGAACTGTATGATGAGTCTGGTATGCAATGGTGTTATTATAATGCCAATGGTGACCGTAGGTTAGCTGAACATTGGGCTAACATGATGGTAAGAATGTCTAAGAGTAAGGGCTATACCTTATCATTCAAAGAGAAAGGAGTGTGTATATACGAAATAAGATCTAAACATTTTAAGGAGAAAGAATGAAATACTTTTTAACAGATCATGCCTTTAAACGTGCTGAAGAAAGAGAAATAACTACGGATGATATTAACGCTTGTGTAACGTTAGGTAAGTGTTATAAATCCAAGATGCACGGTGGTCAATTAAGGTTCATGTATAATGGTGTTGTTGTTATAGTAAAGAATAAAACAAACAATATACTTACATGCTATAGGCTTAATCATATAAGATAAAAATATGGGGCTAAAGTATAGTCCCCTATTAAAAGGGAGCATCCCTCTCCCCTTAGGTTATATATTATAATATAAGTATAACTTATAGGGTATAACGGGAGTAACCTGACAAGAGATATTACTGTGGTTACACTACAATGTTATTACAGTACTATGTGAAGTAACTTTAATATATCGGAAGGATATAAAATGGATATTAAAGAAACAAAAGAAATACTTGAGACTATACTTGAGTACAATCTAACTAGTAATAAGACTGGGGACTTTGCTGACAACATTATACCTCACCTAGTATCGTTACCTGGGATTGGTAAAACAAGTATAGTTGAGGCTGTAACTAAAGAGAAAGATTGGTATCTATATACTATACCTATAGCTTCTTATGATGCAGCTGAGATTGCGGGCTTCCCAATGTTAGATAAAGAGAATAAGAAGTATGATAGGGCTAAACCATTCTGGTTAGATACACCAACAGATAAACCTGTAGTATTGTTCTTTGATGAGATATCACAAGCACCTACAGCCAATGTCAATGTGTTAGCTATGTTAGTTAATGAAAGGAAGATAGGCGAGCATAAACTTAATGACAATGTTATGATAGTGTGTGCGGGTAATGCTATGTCTCATAGGGCAGGTACAAATCCTTTACCATCTCACTTTAAAGATAGGGTAACCTTCCTTGAAGTAGAGCCTGATCTAGAAGCCTTTATGAGTTATGCTAACAGTAAGAAGTTACATGAGTATATTGTAGGGTTCTTAAGGAATAGACCATCATTCCTATCTATGTTTGATCCCAAGATAGATTCCTGTCCATCACCAAGATCGTGGATGAGAGTTAATACTATACTTAAGATGGATATGCCTTATAAGCTTAGAAATCAGGCTATTAAAGGGCAAGTAGGTGAAGCAGCTCAAGCTGATTTCTTAGGTTATCTAAGAGTAGCTGATAAGATACCTGATCCACAATTAATACTATCAGGTGAATGTAAAGATATACCTGAAGATAATGTTGTTATGTATGCTTTGTGTGCGGCATTATCTACGTTAGTAACTACTACAACTGCAAGACACTTTGTTAACTACCTTAGTATACTACCTAACAAAGAGTTTGCGGCATTTACTATCAGAGATGCTTTACAGAGAGATAAGAAACTTAAGGCTAATAAGTATGTAACATCCTGGTTTATGTCTGAAGGTAAGACCTTATTACTCTAATAAGTTATACAATAAGAATTAAGAAGGGCATGAAGTCCTTCTTATTATGTCTATTAATAAAAAATAAGGAACAATATTATGGAAACATATTTAATTATGTATACTATAGTCTTAATTATATTAGGAAAAATAATATATGACATGGCTAATAAAAGAAATCGTAGTAAATGGGGATGGACTTTAGGGTCTGTAGCTACCTCACCGTTAATAGGAATTATACTACTAATAATATTAAAAGATAAGAAAGGATAATACTATGGCTAAATGGGGTGAAATACCTAACATGAGTACAGAACAAGAGCTTATTGCTCTTAATAAGAAGTTAATTAGTACAGCAAAAGAGTTAAAAGCTTTACAAGATAACTTATCAAAATCTAACTTAGGTTTATCTCAAGTAGTTGATGATAATGAGTTAGCTATAATAGAGATTGAACAGTCAATTCAAGCATTGAACTCTATTAAAGTTAAGAAACGTAGATTAATTAGTTTATTAAGTGGAGATGAATAATGTTAGACGTACAAGATAGACTTAGACTAGCACATGAATCAGTGTGTAAGGTAGAGAATAAAAGGATGCGTGAAGTATTCAACATGAGAACCTATAAAGATGGTGATCAATGGGAATCACAACAAGCTCGTAGAGAAACAGGAGCTAAAGGTGGTAGACAAAATAAATTAAAAAGACTTTGGGTTAAAGAAAGGGTAATGAAATGAAAGCTATACTTAATAAGCTATGCTGTTGGTGTAGAGAATATAAGAGTGAAGAGCCATGCTGTTGGTGTAATGATGAAGAGGACTATGATAATGACTGATAAATATTTTAACACAACTAACTATAAGAAGAAAGAAAAGCTAATGAACTTATTTGTATGGGCTGTACTGGGCTTTGCTGTCCTGGGAGTCATGGCTTCATTTAGCTTTGCACTTAATTTAATATGGAGATTAATACAATGAACAAAGACTTTAAAGATGTAGATAAAGACCCTATACGTATGGCTGAGTATAAAAACAGAGAACGTATGAGTCTATTGTTAGAACAATACTACAAACTTAAATCAGAACACAAAGGTCTTGATGAGATAAGCTTATTAACTATGGCTAATCAAATATTAGAGGCTAAAGAGAAAGAAGTTGATAGCAAGTGATATAATAGCGTTTGCACTCGACATGATGTTACAGGAAGATTTGTTTAAATCTACTGACACTAATGATGAACCAACAGATGAGGAGATAGAATGGGCTAATCAAATAATACTTAACCGCATAGAGAACAGTAACTTTGAGGCTACTGAATCAGAACTCTATGACTTAATGCAAATCAAACTGAAAGTATAATACAATGGATGCTCAAACAAAAGTAAGCAGAGCTATAATTAAACTTGTAGCTAACTACACTTTCTATGGTACATGTGCACTTAGATTAAACGTCAGAGAAACTACTGACTACAAGACTATGTGTACTGATGGTAGATCTATACTATGGAACAAAGAATTTGTAGATGAATGTAGTGAAGAAGAAGTAATGGGCACTATAGCACATGAGGTATGGCATGTTATATTCGGACATCATTTCCGCATGGGTAAACGTGAACATAAGAAGTGGAATATAGCTACAGACTTCTCTATAAACAATAGTTTAAAGGAAGAAGGATTTAGCTTACCGCCGGGTGCTTTAATGGATGATAAGTATATTAACATGAATGGAGAAAAGGTATATGATCTAATAGATGATGATGAATATAATCAAGCTCCTTCTTGGGGTGGTGTACTACCTATAACTGATGAGCAAGGTAACCCTCTTACAGGCGAAGAGCTAGAACAAGCTAAGGATGAAGTAGATCAGATGATAGCTTCAGCGGCTCAAGAGGCTAAGAAAGCTGGACAAGAAATTAGTGGTAAGTTATCTGACTTAGTTCAGAGTATAAGAGAGCCTCAAGTTAATTGGAAAGCTTACTTACCTACTTACCTTATGAGCAGTAACCCTGATAGTCCTTCGTGGAAGAGACCTAATCGTAAGCTGTTATCTGAGTTTGATTTATATACTCCTGCTATGATATCTAATACACTAGGACCTGTAGCTGTAGTTATAGATACCTCTGCATCTGTATCTAAGGCTGAGAGAGAAGTGTTCTTATCAGAGTTACAATCAATAAACGAAACCTTAAAACCTAAATCAACTCATGTGATATGTGTAGACACTACTGTAGCTACGTGTTATGACTTCGATCCTTACGATGATATAACAGAGTTAGCTCTTGTAGGTGGTGGTGGTACAGATATGTCACCAGGATTTAAGTATGTAGAAGAATGTCTTCCTGAAGTAGAGAATATACTTTGCTTCTCGGACTGTGAGTTCTGGGATTGGCCTCCAGAACCTGAAAAGCCTGTGTTATGGCTATCAACTGGTCAAAATAAAGAAAACCCTTATGGCACACTTGTGTCTGTAAAATTCTAAGCACGAAAGGATATAACAATGTTTAGAGATTATAAAGTACTTAATGGTAAATATTTTACAGAAGATGGTCATGCAAATGATCCTAAGTCTTTACCATACCAAGCTAATAGATATTACTCTTTAGTAAGACATCTTGAACATCTAGCAACCAGTATTAACTATGATTTAAAAGAGTTATATGAGCATTTACAAAGTAACTTGTTTGAAAAGTTTAATTCATCTACAAAGAATGGTAGTGTTAACGGAGAATTATTAGTTCTCATTAACTTTTCAGATAGCCATAGTACAGAGTATTATAGCTACTCTAACTATAGTACTTCTTATGAAGCCAATAGAATGTATTCTAAGTCTTTAAAAGATAATAAAGAATTAGAACCTTTATGGGATATAAGAGATAAGATTGGTAATCACTTAGCTAGTACCATGTGTGAAATAGTAAAGAAAGAAATATATATTGATTATAAATTAAATGAAACTGAAGATGATATAATTAGAAATGAATATAAAGATAAAGTACTAGGTCTTAATAGAAAACTAAGTCATATAGGTTCTAATCATTTATTTAATTTAAATTATAGCTTTGTTACTAAAGATGAAGAGAATGAAGCAACATTTACTAAAGATGTTACACGTATTAGTCCAATAAAATATAATCCTACTATCAAAGTAAATAAACATTGGTTCGATACTGTAGGTGATCTTGGTTTTCAAATATTAGAGTATCAAGGTAGTAGAGCCTTTCCTATATCAGCAGAAGAATATTCTCGTGACAATAATAGAACACTATACTTTGTACAAGCACTACAAATAACAGGTACAAGAGAAGAAATGCGAGAAGCTAATTGGTATCATAATGGAGAAGCCGTAGATAAATTAATTAAAATCAAGGACTTAGTATTGTCTGTATCAAATCAAGATGATAAGATATGGGCACTAGGTGCTGATGAGTCTTGGGCTGAACGTACCATGAGAGCAAGACAAAAGAGAAAGATGATGGAAGGACTTAATATTTAAATGTATAGTCCATTATTAAAAGGGAACGCTATTTTCGTAGAAAGGAAATTAAATGAACCGTGCTAACATAGTGCAGAGATTAACTCATGCTAGAACTGAGACAGAAAAAATGGATGTCATGGATGAGTTAATAACTTACGACAGAGAGAAAGGAAGAGAGTTAATGCAAGAAGAACCAACAGACTTTCATGGTGACTTTAAAGATATGAATGAGAGAGTTAAAGATAGTATTATTAATCCTGCTCATTATAAAGTAATACCTGCAGGTAACTATCCTGAAGGCCTAGAGTATATGGATCTTATGAACTATATTCTTGATCACCATAAAGGTATTGAAGCACACTTAGTAGGCCAGATACTCAAGTATAGTATACGTCTTGGTAAGAAAGATGCTAAACAACAGGACGCATTAAAGATACAGTGGTATGCTAATTACCTTGTTGAGGTAATCAAGAAGCAAGATGAGAGATAATGTAAGATTTCCCATAGCTAATTACAAGTATCTGTCAGTAAACGGATACGAAGATTTCCCAGTATTCTGGGATGTCTTTGAAGATAAAACTAGCTTTGTAATGACAGAGCTATTCGAAATTAGTGTTAACAATGAAGTTAACTCTGATAATGTAGAAGAAATAGTCCTACAAATAATTGTAGAGCTACACTCTGATACAATAACAATCCATTAGAAAAGGAATAATATAATGGCTAATCAAGTAATGGTAGTAAGAGACGTAACATTTAACTGGGCTAAACTGGTTGATAAACATTCTCCCTTTGGTACACTCCAATGGGACGTTCAAGTTGTTACGGACAATGAAGCAACCAAAGCTCAACTAGAGAGTAGCGGTATTAAGATGAAGTCAGGTGAGAACAAAACCTGGTATGCTAACATTAAACGTAAAGCAGTTAAAGCTAACGGAGAAGAGCAAGATCCACCTAAAGTTATTGACTTAGATAAAGAGGAAATGGCTCCAAGTAAAATAAAGAATATGGGTAATGGCACTAAAGGTCATATCAAATTATTCTCTTATGACTGGAATGTTGGTGGTAAATCAGGTGTCTCAGCTATGCTAGTTGCCTTACAAGTAACAGACTATGTTGCTTATGAAGGGGCAGGTGAAGACTTCTAATGGAGAAGAAATTAATTAGAGTTGATACTAGGAATGGGTCCGCATGGATCCTTCCTACGTATAACGTTAGTTACTATACAACACAGTTGGCTCAGGTTCTCTGGGCTAACCGATTTACTTTGAGAAAGAAAGGTAATAAGTAATGAGACAAGATTTTGTTTATACCGCAGGTGCAATGGAGCATGTTAGCAATTCAGATATGACTGGATGGCGTGACTACTCAGATAAGTTCTTAGATGACTTTGACATTAAGTGCTTACACCCTACAAGGCGTGCACCTATTCACGATCAAGAAGCAGATGATGATATATCTACATACAATAAGCTTAAACGTATTACAGCTCAAGATATGGCTGATATCAAACGATCACATGTAATATTAGCTGATCTAAGAGACTCAATGCCAGGAAAGAAATGGGGTACAGTAATGGAAGTAGCTCAAGCTTATCAATGGGGTAAAATCATTATAGCTTTAGTAGATCCTGATCAATTTAAACATCCATTCATTTACACTTATGCTACAGAGGTACACTATGATTTGCAAGATGCACTTGATGCTGTTGTAGAGTACTATGATTAAATATACAGATCTTAAAGGCTTAATTAAAGTTGGTAGTAACCATGAAGATCAAGGTCACTGGATTAGTAATAATCCTATTATACCTGTAGGTCTTCATGGTTTTGTATATGCTATACATAATTCTGTTGATGATAAGTATTATGTAGGCAAGAAAAACTTTTTACACGGCGGTAAAAAGAATTATAAAAGAAAGGGAGTCAAGGTTCCGAATTATAGGTACGGTACTGAGACTAATTGGAAGACATATACAGGGTCTTCAGCCGAACTAAACCTAGATATAGCTAAACATGGTAATGAGAACTTTAATTTCTTAGTGCTAAGACTATATCAAACCAGAGGCGGATTGTCTTATGGTGAAGCTAACTTTCAACATAAGCTTGACGTATTAACAATGAGATGTAATGAAGGTAAATTAAAATTCTACAATGGTAACATTGCAGGAATTAAATACATCCCCAAAGAGACAGGAAAAGACACATGACTTACTGGAAACTAGATAACTATGATGTTAAGATGATAAGAAAAATAACAAGGGAAACTACTATCCCTCAGAAAATAATAGCACATAGGTTTAATATAACTCAAGCAATGGTATCTTACATAAAGAATAACCGTCGCAGAGTTAATGTTTCATAAGAAAAAGTTATTAACTGCTTACATTATATTGTTTGGTTTATACTTAGTACTATACAACATTAAACCAAATGATAATCCAACTACAGAAAGTATATTCATTAATAAAAATAAAGATAAGCCTTATATAATGAAAGAAAATAAGGTAGAAATGAATGAATATTTAAATGAGTTAACAACTAAGCGTAGATTTGGTTACAAGCTAGGAGATAATTTAAATATAATATTAACTCCTAACCCTAAAAAAAAAGATGGTAGCACTAATAATGGTGCTACTATTAAATTAGAACTATTATTTTAAAGGAAACACAATGACAATATATGCGTGGGACATCGAAGCGAATGGCTTCCAAGATGTAGCGGACACAATATGGGTTTCAGTAATGCGTAACTTAGATACAAAAGAGTTACATATCTTCAGTGATCATGATGATAAGTACCCTAACCTATCTGAATCATTTAAGTTATTAGATGATGCTACAGGTATTATAGCACACAACGGTATGAGATATGACCGTGTAGTGTTAGATAAGGTAGCTGGATACGCTATAGATCGTAACAAGATAATTGATACGGTAATATACTCAAGGCTAAATGACTTCCATCGTAAGAAAACATTTAGAAAACATAGTCTTAAGGCTCTTGCTATACAAGCAGGAGAAGAACAGAAGATGGATTATGATGGTGGCTTTGATAACTACTCTGATCATATGGTAGAATACTGTGTAGCAGATGTTGATGCTAACATAGCTGTGTATCATATGCTTATGAAAGAGTATGAACAAGTTAAGAAGACTAACCCTAACTATGATGATGCAATTAATATCGAGCATCAGATGGCTTACTGGTCTAGTGAACAGATAAGAAATGGTTGGGAAATAAACGAAGAACTACTGGACAGTACTATAACTAAAATAAAAGGCGAAGTGAATGATATCGAAAGAAGAGTCGAACCAAAGCTTGGAACACTTACGATTACAATCGACAAAGAACCGAAGACAGCTAAATACAAGAAGAACGGAGAATACACCTCAGTATCTGCGAGATTACTTTCTGACTATTTCGGGAGGTATATTGATATCTCTGATGCTTTATGTTCTGAT
>Ga0102888_1000390_pt1 | contig 9775 bp, 9 predicted proteins | sample Colrivmeta1551A3_FD_84500 | JGI IMG/M metagenome (GOLD analysis project Ga0102888, IMG submission 84500) | Estuarine microbial communities from the Columbia River estuary - metaG 1551A-3 | ecosystem: Environmental > Aquatic > Marine > Intertidal zone > Estuary | place: USA: Columbia River Estuary... | reverse complement strand
ATCGATTATGCCATAAATGCAGGATTTGGATTTGAGCAACCTAATGGCACGTCGCCGAACAAGCAAAACGGGGGACTTAATGACTTTAACATCCGATTTATCTAACCCAGAGGCCGTCGCAATCAGTGATGGCTTGCTTGCGATCACGGGCCAGGCCCTCATGTCACGCGACTTTCCGACGTTTTTTAAATCCTTCTCGTTGCCGCATTTGATCACAACCTTTGACGCGAAAAGGATTTTGCGGACCGAAGAGGACTTGGAGTTCGTTTTCGACGCGAATTGCGATTATTTTGCGGAAAAGCAAGTGACCGACATCGTGCGAAAATGCATGTCCGCCGACTTTGACGGGCCAGATACCGTCAAGGCAATGCATGTCACCCATTTGATGTCAGGAAGCCAGCGCATCAAAGACCCGTTCCCCAGCTTTTCAGTGCTAGAGCGCCAAGATGGCGTCTGGCGCGTGTGCAAAAGCGATTACGCCGTGAACGCAGATTACAGTTTAACGACCGCCCTTTTGAAGTTGGAGCGCGGCGACGACCCCAAAGAAAATAACGCGACCTAAGGCGCAGCCTTTTTGGACCCGCGACCGACACATGAGGAGATAAACATGACCGATTTTACAATGAAAACAGACGCCGACGGTGTTGCCACGATCACGTGGGATACTGTTGGAAAATCCATGAACGTGATGAACCAGCAGGGGTTTATCGATCTTGATGCGCTGATTGATCAGGCTTTGGCCGATGATGCGATCAAGGGCGTGATTATCACCTCTGGCAAAGAAGGCACGTTTGCGGGCGGCATGGACCTCAATATCATCGCCAAGATGAAAGAAAGCGCGGGCGACGATCCTGCGCGTGGATTGATGGAAGGCCTGATGGCGTCCCACGCGATCCTGCGCAAAATCGAGCGGGCGGGCATGGAGCCAAAGACTAACAAGGGTGGCAAGCCGATTGCTTGCGCGATGCAGGGCACGGGTCTGGGCATCGGGTTTGAAATTCCGCTGGCCTGTCACCGCATCTTTGTGGCCGACAATCCAAAGGCCAAAATCGGCCTGCCCGAGATCATGGTCGGTATTTTCCCGGGCATGGGCGGCACGACACGCCTTGTGCGCAAAATGGGTGCGATGAATGCTTCGCCGTTCTTGCTTGAGGGTAAGCTGTCCGATCCTGCGAAGGCGAAACAAGCGGGTCTGGTGGACGAAGTCGTGCCAGCAGACGAGTTGTTGTCTGCGGCCAAAGCTTGGGTGCTGTCTTCGCCGACTATCGTGAAACCATGGGATGAAAAGGGCTATAAAATGCCCGGCGGCACGCCGTATCACCCTGCGGGTTTCATGACGTTTGTGGGTGCGTCCGCGATGGTCAACGGCAAGACCCAAGGCGCGTTCCCTGCCGCCAAGGCGCTGCTGTCGGCAGTCTATGAGGGATCGATGGTGCCGTTTGACACGGCGATCAAGATCGAGGCCCGTTGGTTTACGAATGTATTGTTGAACCCTTCGTCCGAGGCAATGATCCGTTCGTTGTTCATCAACAAAGAGGCGCTGGAAAAAGGTGCGAACCGCCCTGCGGTCATCGACCAAAAGGTAACTCAGGTTGGGATCATTGGCGCGGGCATGATGGGTGCGGGTATTGCGCTTGTGTCGGCTCTCGCAGGTATCAAGGTTGTGCTGATCGACGCCAAACAGGACGCGGCCGACAAGGGCAAATCCTATACCGCCGACTATATGGACAAAGGTATTTCGCGCAAGAAGGCGACTGTCGAAAAGAAAGAGGCCGTGCTTGGCCTGATCACCGCAACAACGGATTACGCAGCCTTGAAGGGCTGTGATTTGATCGTTGAGGCCGTGTTCGAAGACGTGGGTGTGAAGGCCGATGTCACCGCAAAAGTGCAAGCCGTCACTGGCACCGATTGCATCTTTGCGACCAATACATCGACCCTCCCGATCACTGAATTGGCGAAGGCTGCGATGGATGCGGAAAAGTTCATCGGCATCCACTTCTTTAGTCCTGTCGACAAGATGCTTTTGGTGGAAATCATCAAGGGCAAGCAGACGGGCGATCTGGCTGTGGCTAAAGCGCTCGACTTTGTGCGCCAGATCAAGAAAACGCCGATTGTTGTGAATGACGAGCGGTTCTTTTATGCCAACCGTTGCATTCTGCCTTACGTTAATGAAGGCGTGCGCATGCTGCAAGAGGGCGTCGCCCCTGCCCTGATCGAGAATGCTGCTAAGCTTTTGGGCATGCCGCTAGGCCCACTGCAATTGACTGACGAGACCTCGATTGATCTGGGTGTCAAGATCGCCAAGGCCACCAAGATTGCCATGGGCGATGCCTATGACGATAGTGCCGACGAGCTGATTTTCTGGATGGCCGATGAGGGCCGCCTTGGTCGCAAGGCGAATGCTGGTTTCTATAATTACGACGAAAAGGGCAAGCGTCAGGGTCTTTGGGAAGGGCTGAGCGCGCGTTATCCTTTGGCCGAAGAACAGCCAGATTTGCACCTTGTGCAGCATCGTTTGATGTTCTCGCAAGTGCTTGAGGCAGTCCGTGCCTTGGAAGAAGGCGTGTTGGAAGATATCCGCGAAGGTGACGTGGGTGCGATCCTTGGCTGGGGCTTTGCGCCGTGGTCGGGTGGCCCGTTTAGCTGGCTTGATATCATCGGCACACCCTATGCGGCCGAGCGATGTGATGAGTTGACAGAGATGTATGGCCCGCGTTTTGCCACCCCTGCGTTATTGCGTGAGATGGGTGACAAGGGACAATCGTTCTATGGGCGCTTTGGTCAGGACGCCAAAGCGGCGTAATCCATTTTTCGTTGGAAAATGGGCGCGGGTCGCAGGGCTTGCGCCCATTTTTTGTTCGAGGCTAAGGCGGCTTAGAACCAATAGACTGGGGCGACTAAACCTGAGTCTCGTTTCACCCCCTTCATTGGAGAATAAAATGCCTGCTTTCAGACCCATGTCTGGAGCCCTAGCCGCTGTGTCTCTTGTTGCTGTATCAGCTTGCAGTGGCTCTCCGACGTCCATCTCCGCGACCTCAAATGCAACTTACTTAACGTTCACTGGGACGGCTCCTGCGATCAACCTGTGCCCATTCATAGGGTCAATGATGCCAGTGGAATGCTTAGTCACAACTCCGGGGCAATAAACCTGAATGGAATTCTCATAGATTCAAATGGCGTCGATGCGAATGGTCAATTGGTTGATGACAATAGAACGTCGTCCGCAATCAACCAAGGCACCCTTGGCAACGCCAATTTGACAGGAAGATACGATTACGTGCAGCCGTTTGGTCAGGTCCAATCAGGCGGCGGGTTCTCTGTCTTTATGTGGGGCTTTATTGGGATGGGCACGGACATATCCGACATGCCATCCTCAGTGACGGCCACATTCACAGGTGAGACAATGGGGGACACAAACGGCGTCGCCTGGAATGGCGCCCCCGCAACGGTCTCGGCGAGCTTTGGCACTGGCCTTGTGAATGCCACGACGCGCAACACGATTGGCGGCGTTACCGAAACGGTCACGCTGAACGGCATGACCCTTACGGGCAATGACTTATCGGGCGGCACCTTGACGATCACACACAACGGAACCGCCGTTGACGGCACATCATTTGGCTAGGCGACGGATGGTGAATTTTACGGCTATGACCTGCTCAACGGTGGTCCAGACAAGCTTGGCATTATGATTTCGAATGCGGGCAACGATGCGAATGGAAACCTGACTATTCTTGCAGATTAGTGATCTATTGCGGGTCAAATTTGTAATCTGAGCGAGCAATATCTTCAGCGCAGAGTTTGGCGACAAGCTCTGCGTCGGGCGGTGAATAATAGGGCCGCCAGTCGGCCAATCGCGCGGATTTATTGATCTGCTCGACGGGGATCGCGAAACCCAAATATTGCCAAAGGGGCGCCAAATCTTGCGCCAAATGCTCAAGCCGAAAGTAATGCGCACCCTGTGTCACATAGGACCGATAGGGCGTTGCCGCGACAGCCGATTGCGTCATGGGGTGATTGAGAAAGTCGCTGAATGGCAGCGATTGCGCGAGCCCTACCGCGGGGTGTGAAAAGCTTTGCGCTTGCAGCCACGCATAGTAGCTCACCATCCGGTCCCAAGGGTTGCGCACAAGCGTAAAAACGAACATGCCAGCGGGGTCTACAATCCCTTGCATGTCATCCACTGTGCTGTGTTTCCAGATACGCCCCTTAGCTGTCAGTCCCTTAAGTTTACCTTTGCGTTTTTGCGCCTTGGGTGTGTCGCCGATCAGGATGTCGTCTTTCATCGCACGGGTTTCCAGCGCGGTGGCCATCGCTGTTCCGCCCGTTTTGGGGATATGCGCAAAAATATAGTTGCGCCCCTTTGAAATGATCATTCGGCCGTCCTGATGGCGATCATAGACCCTGCGCCAATGATCAGCGCCATGCCCAAAAGCCCCAAAGGCGGCACCGTTTGGTCCCAAAGCTTCCACTCCCAGAAGCTGGCGAAAACCAACAACGAATATTCGAAAATCGCAACATAAGACGCCTCTCCGATTTGGTAGGCCTTAAAGACGCAAATGATCCCAATCAGTGCGCCAATCGCCAGCGCAACATACCAACGCAGCATGTCACCAGTCAGCGGCATCCACCCGCGCAGCGGAAAGCCAGCCGCGCCAGTCCCTTCGGAGGGCAAGACCAGCACGCCGATCAGGCCGAAAATGGCGAGCAGCCCAAAGAACCAGACCGAGAGTGTCAGCGTGTCTTCATCCTCGCACCAAGCCCGCGTCGCAATTGCCCCGATCGCATAGAGAAGGCCTGCGCCAATTGGCAAAAAGGCCACGAGGTTCAGCGCATTTGGATCGGGGCGGATCACCAAGAGCGCCCCTGTGAAGCCTAAAGCGACAGAAAGCCACCGCACCCAACCCACGGTTTTGCCTTGGAACAGGACCGAGATGATCAGCACAAACAGTGGCGCGGTAAATAGCCCTGCGACGACAACCCCGATGGGCAAAAGGGCGATACACCCAAAGTAAATCAGCATGGACCCTGCGGTGAATGCGCTGCGGGCAAGCACAGCTTTGGGCTTTCGCGGCCATAATGCCCCCGCCCCAAAGAGCGAGGCTAGCGAAAGCACAAGCACAACCATTCCGCCTCGGATCATATGAAACTGCCAAAGCGAACTGACCCCCGAGATATGCCGCACAAGATTATCAGCAAATCCAAGGACAGCCATGCCAGCAAGGATCAGCAAAGCGGCGCGTGTAGGTTGTATCGTTGCGGTCATGTGAGGTCCTACTCAGGGTGCAATTACCCATTGATTTAAATGTCTGACATATCCTAGGGTCAGCAGGCAAGCAGAACTGGGAGGGAATGCACATGGGATGGATGGCTGACGAGACTGGCTTGGACAAATGCGCGGCCAATTATGTACCGCTGACCCCGCTTTCGCACCTGAACCGTGCCCGCACAGTCTTTGCCGATCGCATTGCGTTGATCTATGGTGACACACGCCTGACCTATACCGCGTATCATGCGCGGGTATCGCGTCTGGCCTCGGCCTTGACCAAGGCGGGCATTGTGTCTGGTGATGTGGTCGCGACCGTTCTGCCCAATATTCCCGCGCAATCCGAGGCCGCCTTTGGTGTGCCCGCCTGTGGTGCGGTCTTAAATACAATCAACACGCGGCTTGATGTCGATACGGTGGCCTATATTTTTGACCATGGCGGCGCAAAGGCCGTGCTGGTTGATACGCAATTCTTACCCATCGTCGAGGCGGCGGTGCTCGCAATGGAGGGGCCTGCCCCGTTGATCATCGAGGTGCCTGATGCGGTCGCAGGGTATGTGGCCACTGGCACGCGCACAACTTACGAAGATTTCCTCAGCACAGGCGACGCTGATTTCGCATGGATCATGCCGCAGGACGAGTGGGAAAGCCTTGCGCTCAACTATACTTCTGGCACGACGGGGCGGCCCAAAGGCGTGGTCTACCACCATCGTGGTGCCTACCTAATGACCATGGGCACGCCGATTTCGTGGCAGCTGCCCCTGTTCATCACCTACCTGCAAATTGTGCCGCTTTTCCATTGTAACGGCTGGAACCACACATGGATGATGCCTGCACTGGGCGGGACCGTTGTCTGCTGCCGCGATATTACGGCAAAGGCGATCTATGACGCGATTGGCGATCATGGGGTCACGCATTTTGGCGGCGCGCCGATTGTGCTGAACCTGATTGTGAACGCGAAGGCAACGGATCGTCGCCAGTTCGACCACACTGTCGAAGTGTTCACCGCAGGCGCACCCCCTGCCCCCGCGACCTTGGCGGCGGTAAGCAAGCTGGGGTTCAACATTACGCAAGTTTACGGGCTGACCGAAACCTACGGCCATGTGACCGAATGCGTTTGGGATAAGGCATGGGATGCCCTGCCCGAAGAAGACCAAGCGGCGATCATGGCCCGCCAAGGTGTCGCTTTCCCGATGATGGAAGATGTGACCGTGAAAGATACGGACATGGCGCAAGTGGCCTTTGACGCTGCCACCCAAGGCGAGATTGTCATCCGTGGCAATAGCGTTATGAAGGGATATTACCGCAACCCTGCGGCCACCAAAAAGGCTTTTGCTGGCGGCTACTTCCACTCTGAAGATCTCGCGATCCAGCACCCCAACGGCTACATGCAAATCTCGGACCGCCTCAAAGATATCATTATTTCTGGCGGCGAGAACATCAGTTCGGTCGAGGTCGAAAGCGCGTTGATGAGCCACCCCTGCGTGAGCCTGTGTGCCGTGGTCGCCAAAGCAGATGAGAAATGGGGCGAAGTGCCCTGCGCCTTTGTGGAACTCAAAGAGGGTGCCATGGGTGACGAGGCCGAGATCATCGCCTTTATGCGCACCAAACTTGCGGGCTTCAAATGCCCCAAACAGGTGCTGTTTGTGGAGCTGCCCAAAACCTCGACGGGCAAAATCCAAAAGTTCGAATTGCGGGTCCTCGCCAAAGCGCTTTAACGTCACTACCCAAAGCGGAAAATAAACGTTAGACTGCGGATAAGTAACAAAAGCAGGCACATGACGGCACTCCGTGAATATGAACGGTTAGAAAGCAGCGGGCTTTGGCGCGCCAATGCGGATGCGCAGCGTCGGGACGTTATCGTGAACTTTGGCAATGCAACGCTGGTGATTACCGATGGTGCGGGTCGTCCTCTGACACATTGGTCACTGGCCGCAATCACCCGCTGCAATCCGGGTAAACTGCCTGCGGTTTTCGGGCCCAGCATTGATGACGACGAGACCCTTGAACTGGACGACGAGACCATGATCAATGCAATTGAGAAGGTCGGCAAATCCATCACCAAGACGCGCCCAAAACCGGGGAAACTGCGCCACATCATGACCATTGGGTTTGTGGCAGGCACAGCGGCGCTTGCGATTTTCTGGCTGCCAAATGCGCTAATGCAACAAACAATGGCCGTGGTACCATTGTCAAAGCGCACGGAAATTGGTGCTATTTTGCTGGGGCAAGTGCAACGCCTGACAGGGCCACGGTGCCGCAATGAAAATGGTATTGCTGCGCTGGAAACCCTGCGCACACGGCTGCTAGGGCGTGAGGCTGAAGGCCAAGTTGTCGTGCTGCCACAACTGGCGCAGGGTGCTTTGGCGCTTCCGGGTGGGATCGTTTTGATCGACCGCCGCATTATTGAGAACGCGCAAGACCCCGCTGTCCCGGCAGGCTACATCGTGGCTGCTGCACTGGGTCGTTCCGAGATTGATCCGCTTGCGGCCGTGCTGAAATCAGCGGGCATTGGCAAGACCGTTGGCCTTTTGACAACAGGTGATCTGCCGCCCGAAAGCCTTGTGGACTATGCTCGCGAAATCACTGAAAGCGAACCGCACTTCCCCAAGGATAAATCCTTGGTCGCTGCTTTTAAGTTAGCCCAAATCCCGACGGGGCCGTTTGCTATGGCCCGCGACGAAACGGGGCAACGTACAAAAACGCTTATTCAAAACGATCCCTACGCAGAACGCGATGAGCCTGAAATTCTCAGCGATGGGGATTGGGTCCGGCTACAAGGCATTTGCAACGGCTAGCCAAGAAAAAGCCCCGCGTAACCATGCAGGGCCTTTTCCCGGGAGAACTGTTTAGTTGCGCGCGTATGCGTCGCCAAAGCCCGCGCCGCGTGCTGCTTGCAAACCACGGTTAAGATCAGCCGAGGATGAAAACGGCCCCAGAACCACAACCTGATACGACCCGCCGCCGCTTGCTTTGGTCGCCAGACCGACAGGCAAGCCCATGCTCATGAACCGCTGGCCAATGCTTTGCGCACGCCCTGCATCGGCAAACGTACCAACCTGCACGTAACGATGGGATAGCGCAGCTGTTGGGGTCACGCTCCGGCTTGAGACGCGGGCCTCAGGGGCTGGCGCGGTTGCTTTTGCTTGCGGCAAGCCACGGTTAGGATTGTGACGGCCATCATCCCAGACGCGCGTATAGCCACGCGGCGGCTTCACAACCTCACGTGACGATCGGCCCGCAGGGTTGGATGCCGGAACAACTGGTTCTTTGAAGAAGCCGAACAAATTGCCTTTGGCAGGCGCACTTTGCGCACGGCTCACTTGTGTCGAAATCGGCTGCGTTTGCGGGCCGCAGCGCACAGCGTGGCCATCCACGGCCAATATTGCGACAGGGCAAGTTGCAGATGCAACCGCGCGTGGTGTTACGCTTGGCACGGAAGGTGAGCTTGGCACGGCAGCCCCTGCAATCGCACCGTTCGTGATCGCCTGCGTTTGCGGGCCACAGCGTACAAGTAAACCTGTGGCTGCGTTCGTATATTGACGCCCAGTCGCACGCATATCCGCGCAAATCTGCGCCATTGTATATCTCGGCGTTGCTTGCATTGCTGGCGTTGCAGCGACCTGACCGCCACAATCGATGGTCTCGCCTGTCAAGCTGCTGACAAAACCGGCCTGCGGGCCAGTGCGACCAACGCAGAACGCGTCGCGTGTCTGGCGGGCTGGCGCTGCTGCGGCTTGGGCCACTTGTGCGACAGGCGCTGGCTTGCCGCCGCAGCCAATTGTCTTGCCTGTAAGATTGCTGACGTAGCCAGGTTGCGGCCCTGTTTTGCCGACACAGAACGATGCGCGGTGCAAGTTTGGTGCGGCGGCAACCTGCGGCGCAGGTGCAACCGTTGGCGTGATGATGCGGGGCGAACGCGCAGTGGCCGTGGAGGCAGTTGGTATCTGCACAATGCTTGGTGCGCGGATCGTTGACGCGACAGTGCGGATTGGCGGACCGACATCGCGGCGCGGGGTCGGCGCGGGCGCTGGGGTTACCGCTGGGGTTGGCGCTGGCGTTGCAGCCGCGACGACTGGCGCGGAGGCCTCTGGCGCAGCAGCCGCAAATGTTGGTTGAAAGTTACAAAGCTGGACACGGCGTCTATTCACGCGCGGCACCCAATTCACGTTTCCGCCGATACCTGCACGAATAAACGCACAGCCATTGCTATCGACAAATTGATTGCCCGAAAAGGATGATGGCGGAAATTCGGCAGGAACACCGCTGGTTTGCGCAAATGCACTTTGTCCAGTCAGGCTGAAAAAAATCGCAGCCGCGCTCATTAGATTTCGATAAGCTATTTGCCACCCCACTAGATATAGTGGAAAGATGCCGAACAATCCCCATTTTGGAGAGGGATTGTTCGGAAAATACGTTAATTTCGGCCCTTATTTAGTGCCAAACATACGATCACCCGCATCCCCTAGCCCAGGAACAATATATCCATGGTCATTGAGGTGGCTATCCACT
>Ga0102888_1000384_pt1 | contig 9830 bp, 7 predicted proteins | sample Colrivmeta1551A3_FD_84500 | JGI IMG/M metagenome (GOLD analysis project Ga0102888, IMG submission 84500) | Estuarine microbial communities from the Columbia River estuary - metaG 1551A-3 | ecosystem: Environmental > Aquatic > Marine > Intertidal zone > Estuary | place: USA: Columbia River Estuary... | reverse complement strand
GAGCTTCGCCTGACAAGTTCTCATGCAAATGGAGAGATGAGGACAAAAAAAACCGCCGTGGATCACGACGGTTTTTTGAAGTTGATGTTAGCCGCGATGCGGCAGTTCTTGGTTCTGCCTCCGGCACCCCGACATGGTCGGCGGCTGGTTCTTAGTTCTTGGTTGTCGCCGCTGCGCGGCTATCGCTCATCCTTCATCGCTCATTAGCTGCGCTTGCGGCGCAGCATCAGGGCAAGGCCTCCGAGGCCGAGGAGAGCCGTCGAGCTTGGCTCGGGAATCGCAGTTATGGTGATGTTCGAGATGTAAGAACCGTTATTAGCAGAAGCTCCTCTATTTGCGTAGGCAGCAAACATGTAGTTTTTACTCGTATCAAAGGTTATGGCGCCTGTAGTAGCTGGAGCGCCGTTCAGACTGTAACTGAAACTGTTGGCTGTGACTGTGATAGATAATGTCGTGTCCTGGCCATAGGTAATGTCCCCCTGAGCATCGCTCAGCGCAATGGTCGTGCTTTCGTTATGAAACATCAGTACATCGTCATTGCTATTGGCGTTTTCACTAGTTCCGTCCGTTTGAAAAGCAATAGCATATGGCTGGCCAAAAGTATCTAGGAAGTCATTGCCATTGTTCCAATTATCATCTGCATCCACAAGGCCGATCGTGAAAGCAGTTCCGGATCCAAGCTGATTAAACGTTACATCCAGGGTGATGAGATCGGATTGAAAGCCAACTGTGTTATTCACTGTTGCCCGGGAGGTGCTAAACGAAGCGCTAAAGTTGAGGCGATCATTTACGGTATCAACATTCCAAATACCGCTATTGGAACCTGAGCTCTCCAGCCCTGCGTCGCCCACAGTGGAACCGGTGAAATCGCTCTGGTATACAATTGTCGCCGCTTGCGAAGCTAGGGATGTCCCGAGGATTCCTGCGGTGATGAGTGATGTGATTTTAGTTTTCATGGGTGTATTTTGTTTTGGGTTTTTTATTTTAGATTGTTCTCCGCTGCCATCCGCTGCAACTTGCCTGTTTGCCTTGGCTATATTCGCTGCTAAGCTGTTGTCGGTGAGTTCGCCAACCGGTTATATCTTCATATTAATATCTTAATTCTGTCATCGCACTACCCTATCTTTAGAGGGTAGCGTCATCTGTCCTTATTACCGAGACTCTCGCCAGCCACTGCCCATGTGTTTGAAGAATTTTTATCCAGCCCCTCATGACCTGCTGCGCTGTCCGCTGTGGTGTCTGCTGGCGGTGTTTGCGCTCTGGCTGATGCCGGTTGTGGGTTTTGGCGCTGCTGCCACCACGGATGCTGAGCCGCTAACGGAACTGGCGTCGCTATCACTCAAGCAGCTCGAAGACCGCCTGCGAGGCATCGATGATCAATTAGCACAACTGCCGAAGGTGCGCATGAGGGGCGGGGTCGGCTCGATCGGCTACGAGTCACAGCTGCACGCTACCGCCCATCAGCGGGAGTGGGTGCAGGTGGATCTGGCAGAGTCGACCCGTATTGATCAAATCATCGTAGTCCCCACCATCGGCCATGACTCTGCGCACGGATACAGTGCTTACAGTTTTCCAATATCTTTCCAGATCATTGCTGGCACGGGTAAGGATTCCGAGGGGACCGTAATCGCTTCTTTTGATGAAACCAGTCAGCTGAACCCTCGCCAAGCTCCTCTGGCGGTATCCTGCAATACCACAGCATCATGGGTGCGGCTGGAAGTCTCTGTGATGTCAAAACGGAAATATAATGACCGGCTCAATGTTCAGTTCTCCGAGCTGCTCGTTTTCGATGGCACAGAGAATGTGGCACTGAATAAAAAAGTGAGCTCATCAAGCGTCGGCAAGCAGGAAGGCCTCTCACGCAGCAAGCAGTATCTGACGGACGGTTTTATGCCCTACCGGATGGATTCCGGCAGCGGAAACAAGGCTAATTCTTTTAGATATCGTGGCAAGCCCGACGGCCAGCCCTCGATCGACATTGATCTGGGAGCTGCTTACCCCTTGAATCGTATTCATCTGCACGCCGAAAATATGGGCAACCTAGCTCCAGCACCCGTGCCGGAAGGTTTTGGCTTTCCAGATCATTTCATCATAGAAGGAGCCAATGAGGCCGATTTTTCAGACAAGGTCAAGCTGCTCGAGTTCCGCAAACAGTCGATCTACGATATCGGCCCTGTCTTGATGCGAGCTTTGCCTAATTCTCTGCACCGATATGTCCGCCTGAAAGTTCTGCAAGCCAATCAGCCTGGCAGATTTCCTCGGGTGATTCGCTTTGCTGAGATTGAGGTTTTTTCCAAAGGCAAAAACATAGCGCTGGGCAAGCCAGCCGAAGCGGGCCCACCCTCTGCTCATACAAACAATGACCAGCTGCTCACAGATGGATGCAATGCGTATGGCCGGATTCCACCTCTGCGTCAGTGGCTGGAGCAGCTGGCTCTGGGGCATGAGCTCAAACGGCAGCGACCAGCTCTCGCTACCGAGCTAGCACGGCGCTACGATCAGCAACAGGCTAAGCTGCGCTACCTAGCCTGGATCGTCGCCCTACTCGCCACCGGTTTGATCATCACCTACCTAGGCGGGCGTTTGCTGCGCAACCGGCAGCTCAACCGCTATAGGCAGCGTACTGCTGCCGATCTGCACGATGAGCTCAGTGCTGACCTGCACACCATCGGTTTGCTCAGTGATTTGTCGAAGCAGGCGCTACACACTCCTGAGCGGCTGCCCGCTCTCCTAGACAGGATACGGCTCTACTCCGATCGCAGTGCTGCCTCCACGCACGCCGTAATATACACCTTGGAGGCGGAGTCCGCCAACTCTGATCTAGCCGTGACCATGGAGCGGGCCACGGGCAAGCTGCTCGCCGATATTGACTATGAATTTTCCGTGGTGGGGGGAAATCACACACCGCGTTTTTCACCACAGCAAATAACGGACATCCTACTCTTCCACAAGGAATGCCTGATCAATATTTTACGCCACGCGCACGCTACCCAGGTGCGCATCGAGCTGCAGCTCACTCACCGTGGGCTTACTCTCACCATCGCCGATAATGGCGAGGGTCTCAAGGATAAGTCAGAGATCGTGCCCAGGTCGATCAGACGTCGAGCGCGCCTGCTCAACGCCCGGGTAAGGGTCAGCCAAGCCACAACGAGGGGCACTTGCATCGTGCTCAAGGTCAGCAGCAGATGGCGCCGGTGGTTGCCATGGCAAAAACATGCCACTGATGCCAGCCCAGCCCAGCCCCCTGCCCTCTGAGCAAGCCTACCACCGCTATCATTTTAATCATTCCAGTTATCCATATTATGAGTTCAAACATCAAAGTCATGCTAATCGAAGATCACGCCGGTTACCGGGAAACGGTCACCAGCGCGCTTGAACAAACAGCCGATATGGAGCTGGCAGGATCCTTCGGCACTGCGGAAGTCGCTCTGCGCAGCCTCCAGCCACCATCTGAGATAGCCCCAGACATTATCTTGCTCGATCTGAAACTACCCGGCATGCAGGGCCTCGAAATGATCCGCTGGATCCTCGACTACGCACCCACAGCGGAAATCATCGTGCTCACCCAGTCTGACAAAGATACCCAGGTGCGCCGAGCCCTGAACGAAGGTGCCTCAGGCTACTTGCTGAAATCATCCACTCTCAATCAAATCCTTGATGGAATCAGAAACGTTGTCTCTGGAGGCTCGGCCCTCACCCCCGAGATCGCCCGCTATCTGATGAACCAACTTCGCAATCAGCCAGCCGTGCAGACAATCGGCAAAGCCCTATCAGAACGTGAGACGGAGGTGCTCATCCTGCTAAGCGAAGGACTGTTGCAAAAAGAAATCGCGCAGCGCCTCGGCGTCAGCATCACCACGGTGGCCTACCACATCAAACACATCTACGAAAAACTCGATGTCGCCAACGCCCCCGCCGCCATTGGTGAGGCTTACCGCAAGGGTGTCCTTAAACCGACTCAGCCCGAGAAATGAAAGCAAGTGAAAGAGCAAGCCTTTGGCGATGAGGGATGCCGCGATGCGGCAGTTCGAGTTGAGATTTCGAGTTGCAAGTGAGCGCATCCTGCTGGAATTCAACATTCACTATTCTCTATTCACCATTCCGCCACCAGCGGCAGGCGGTCACCTTCTTACCTTATCGAGGGAATACGATCTCCGCCCAGATGGGTTTGTGGTCAGAGAGAGGCTTCTTGAGTTCGATAATACCTCCCTCTGTCACCTTGGCTTTAGCCGAGGTGTTGTATAAAATGTGATCGATCACCCCAAGGCTATTTTTGGGGTCCAAGGCGTTGTAGGTAAACTCCTTGGAGACGTCGATCTTCAGGTCGCTCCATGTGGATATAAAGCCAGCTTTCTCGATCGTGTTCATGGCCGCGTCGCCAATGTTGTTGTTGAAGTCCCCGACGACGATTACTCGCTCGGTTGACTCCTTAGGTAAAATGGTGGTTGCAAGGCGATGCGCATGGCCGCCCACCTTTTTCTTCGATTTACAGATATGCAACGAGTAAAAGGCGAGTGGCACCCCGTCAATCTTCGTCACGGCTCTAACGACCGATGCGGGATTCCAGCCGCGGCTCTTGCTCGTGAGTTCATATTCTTCGGTGCCCTCTAGGGGTGTCCTGCTGAGTATCGATTTGTATTTATCCTTGTGATTAGCCGATGAGATCTTGCCCACATAGCTGTGCTTCATCCCCAGCACCTTGCCGACACGTGCCGTCCAATCGCCATCTGGCACTTCGTCAAAGCCGATGATGTCCAGCTTGTAGGGTTTGAACATCTTACCAATCTGTTCGGGGCTCGCGTTTTTGCCGAACTCGACATTATAGGAAGCAACACGAACCGGAATGGGCTTGTCAGACTTAGTAGCGGCAAGGCAGGGTATCGCTGCGCACAAGCAGGTAACAGCGAGGGATAATAATGTTATGTTTCTCATTTTCGTTTTTTTATGGTTTCTATTTTGCAAATTCTGTCTCTGCATATTTGATGCCTTCTCCCGTGAGGTGCCCATCATCTCCCTGCTGCTTCATCCATGCAGAGATGGAAGCTTTGAGCTGTTCTAGCTTAGCTTTTAGCTCAGGATTTTCTGCCAGGTTATTCATCTCCCAGCGGTCTTTGTTTAGGTCAAAGAGTTGATACTCTGGTCGTAATCGGTAGCGCTTAATCATCTTGGCGGCATGCGCGCCCCCCTCTTTCATTGAGTCTAACCAAGACCCGTAGATCTTAGGAACGTCTGAGCCTTTGTTGTGCTTACCGAAATCGATGCCACTCACTGCCGCAATGCCGTACATGTTTTTCGGTGTTAGATTCCAGATGAGCTTATACTGGCCATCGGTCACCGCACGGCTGGAAAAGTGCGGACCCTTTTTTTTGTCATCACGATTGTTAAACAGGAAATAGGCATGCTCTCGATGCTCTTGGGTTTCACCTTTGACTACTGGCAGCAGGCTTTTGCCGTCTATATTTTCCGGCACTTCACCACCTGCGGCATCGATCATGGTTGGTAGAATGTCACAGTATTGTGCGATTGCGTCTGTCTTGAACTTCGCTTGATAGGATTTCGGCCACTTCATCACACAGGCAGAGCGGACACCCCCATCATAGGTCGTCCTTTTGCCACCAGGCATGCCAACGCCGTTTTCATCTAAAACAATCAGAACCGTATTTTCATCAAGCTTGTGTTTTTTGAGCATCGCAACTGCCTTGCCAACCTGATCATCAAAGAGCCTGACCTCGGCTAACATTTCACGGTAGTAATGCCGCGTGGTTTTGTTATCCACCATGTGATCTGGCAGCTTCAAGTCATCCAGTTCCCACAATGAGGAGTCACCTGCATTCCAGGGCGCATGGGCATGGACTGAGCAGATAAAGAGGCAGAACGGCTCGTCACGATCACGCGTCATGAACTTTTCCGCATCCTCCCAGTTATCTGGATGAGGGTCACGGGTAGCGCACTTGGGTTCAAATCCCTTTACCCCTTCAAAGGGATAAACCGACGCGGGAGAAAAATGCCTCTTACCCGCTAAGCCAACTCGGTAGTTCAACTTTTCCAAGTAATGCACCACACTTTTTGTGCCTTTGTTGGTCGGCAGGTGATTCCGGTTGCATCCATTGCGCTCCGGTTGAAGTCCGGTATACAATTCCGCTCTGGCTGGAGCGCACATGGCTTCGGAAACAAACATGTTGGTAAAGCGAATGCCCTCCGAAGCTAACTTGTCAATCTGGGGCGAGGTATGCGGGTTGAGTGCTCCGTAACACCCCAGCGTGGCCGCACTGATGTCATCCGCCAATAGAATGAGGTAATTCAGTGGCTTAGAGTTAGCCTGCTTGGCATCCGCCATAGACAGCGAGAGAAGCACCAAGCTAATCTGCGCAACGATGACTGGGAGTGATTTCATTTTGATGAACATGTTGGTTATCAGGTATTAGAATTTCTTCTTTCTTTTAAATATGATGGTTGAGGTGCTCAAGGGTGACTGCATCTGGCGGGTAGAACAAGGCTTCCATTTCCGGCCTATTGAATACGATTAGCTTATGAGGTCCTTCCACACGTGGCCGTGCACGTCTGTGAGCCGCAGGTCACGACCGCTCCAGCGGTAGGTGAGTTTCTCATGATCGATACCGAGCTGGTGCAGGACGGTCGCCCAGAGGTCGTAGACGGTGGAAACATTTTCGAGTGCCTTGTAGCCAAATTCATCCGTCGAGCCGTGCACGGTGCCACCTTTCATGCCACCGCCAGCCATCCATAGGCTGAAACCGAACGGGTCGTGGTCGCGGCCATTAGACCCTTGTGAGAATGGAGTGCGCCCAAATTCACCCGTGAAAACCACCAGTGTTTCGTCAAGCAAACCGCGTTGTTTGAGGTCGGCAAGTAGTGCGGCGATCGGGCCATCGACTTGCTCGGCCATCGCACCGTGGCCTTCCTTGAGATCGCCATGCTGGTCCCAGGGGTTACCAGCGCCACCAGCACCGATACCGACGCTGGCGCAGGAGAGCTCGACGAAGCGCACACCGCGCTCGACGAGGCGGCGCGCCATAAGGCACTGGCGCGCGTACTCGGCCTTGTGCTCGTTCTTGCTATGAACGCCATACATTTCCTTGGTGGCATCGCTCTCTTTGCTAATGTCGGTGAGTTCCGGAACGGCCTCCTGCATGAGGTAGGCGGTCTCTGCGTTTTTGATCGAGGCGATCACAGCATCTTTGGCAGCGATCCGGTCAGCGAAACCCCGGTCGAGTTTGCCGATAAAATCGAGGGCGCGTCGCTGTTCGACTTTAAGCATCGCCGGGTTGATGTGTGGCACAGCCTGATCGTTCGAGATATTAAAAATCGACCCCTGAGTGGTGGCGGGGAGAAACGCGTTACCGAACATACTGACGCCCCCGTGCGGAGTTTTGGCGCGCTGTGACTGCAGCACGACGTAGCCAGGGAGGTTTTGGTTCACGCTGCCAAGGCCGTAGGTGACCCAGGAGCCCACGCTCGGGTAGCCGAGAAAAGGGAAGCCGCTGTGCATGAAAAAATTCGCCTGCGCATGTTCGCTGAACTTGGCAGTCATGGAGCGGCAAATTGCGAGGTCGTCTGCACACTCGGCGATCTTCGGAAACATATTGGTCATCTCAAGACCAGATTCTCCGTAGGGTTTACTCTCCCACGGTGAAGCCATGATATCGCCATTGGCATCGAACTGGGTGCGTTCAAGTGTGACCGGCATCGGTTTTCCGTGGAGCTTATTGAGCAGCGGTTTCGGATCAAACGAATCAACATGAGAAACTCCTCCAGACATGTAGAGCAGGATCACTGACTTGGCCTTTGGTTTGTGGTGGCGGGTGATCTCAGCTGCCGTAGCAGTGTTGCCATTGAGCAGGCTGGAGAGTGCTAGCCCACTGACCCCCTTAGATGTGAGCTTCAGAAAGTCTCGGCGATTTTGGCTGCTAGTGTACATAAATCAGTTCTTTAGAGTTTAAGATAGCGTGCGTGATTTGGAAGAGCGGATCATCGGCATCACCAGCGAGATAGCTCAGGCAGGCGGCAAGCTCTTCAGGTCTTGCCGCGCGGGAGTAAGCCTGTTTGAAAACAGCCTGAATTTTTTCTTCATCAGTTTTCAGCTGCGGGATCCCCATCAGGCGCTGGCTCCACTGGATTGCGGATTGCTTGGTAAGCTGCCCGTTCATCAGCGTCAGTGCCTGGGCGGGAACGTTGGTGAGATTACGCACACCCACAGTACTTATAGGAATCGGGTAGTTGAAGGTTTTCAGAAATGGGTTGAGCGAGTTGCGCTTTGCCCTGGTGTAGACAGCACGCTGCTCGATGTCGTTGCCGGCGACGAAGCGAATGGTGTCCAGAATCGCCTCGGCATCAAGGCGACGCGGTGTGTAATGGGCTAGATAAAGATTGGAGGGATCCTTCTGCGCACTGCTCTCTGGTGCGCTGCTGGCGGAGCGGAAGGTGCGGCTCATCACCAGCTGTTTGATCGTGTGCTTCATCGACCAAGCGTTGTCACGCAGATCGCTGGCGAGGTAGTCGAGTAATTCTGGGTGCGTCGGTTCTTTACCAAGCCGCCCGAAGTTGTCAGCCGAGGCGACGATGCCGCTACCAAATGTGTGATGCCACAGGCGATTGACGATGACGCGTGGTGTCAGTGTATTTTGCTGATGCATCATGTCCCCTGCCAGCTGGCTGCGCCCGCTACCGGACTTGTAAGGCTTACTTGGGAACACCTCGAGAAACCCGCGCTCGACGGGATCTTTTTCTTTCTTGTAGTCACCGCGATCAAGTAAGGGCTGGTCCCAGGGCTCAGCTTCGACGACGCCGACGGATCGCACTGGTTTACGGATCGCTGCTTCGAGTTTGCGGTAGTTCTCGATACCGGCTTTTAGATGGGGTGGCAGATCTGAGATCTCGTTCGGAAGGAGACCTCGGCTAACAAAAGCATGGATCAATTGTGCTTGATCATCGATCAAGGAGCCGCTGATCCAGTTTGTGACCGCTGCTTTTAACGACTTGCGGTAGTAATCGAGTAAGGCCTCACGATCGGTGATGGCATCGAGCTTACCGGGAAGAGCGACGATCGGTGCGCCGAGTTCGAGCATTGAATCATTCCCGGCGTAAACTTCAAACACACCAAACCACGAGCGTTCTGGCCCATCGCTTTTCTGGGAAGTGCTATCGGCACCTGTGCTGATCTGGTAGTATCCTTTTTCGCCGTTCCAGTATTTGTATTTGTTGAGGTTCACCCAGTTGCGTTGTGGTTTGAGTCCGGGTGAGGGGTGCAAGCCGCCATAAGTGAGAGGATAGCTACGTATGGGGAAGCGGGCGAATGAGCCTGAGCCCATCGCGCGGATCGAGTTGCGCTCTCCCTTGGCGAGGTGGAAAACGGAGCTGAGGAAGCCGTTGTGCTTATCGGAGATCAGGTGGGAATAGATACCAGCCGGGTAGATGCCAGTGAAGGCTTTTTCGCCGTCTGCCGCTAGCGCAAACGAACCAGCAGGACTGACCTCGGAGCCAAGCCCGTTACCGCTTTTGAACCACTTGTCGTAACTCTTCTGGTCGCGTAAGTCGGCGTAGAAGGTAGCGTTTGTTTTGGCTTTTTCATTTTGCGCCGTGCCTTCTTCATAGTCTTTACGCATCGCCTGCAGTTGTGTCGCGACGCTTCCCGGTTTGGCATTTTTCAATTTAGCCCATGCGCCGAGCGGATCGTTGTCGGTGACTTGCTCTAGTTTAGCGTTCTCCAATTTCGCAATAGTCGCATCGATCTGTGAGAGCCAATGCATGCCAAACTGCTTGCGGAGTTCCTGCTTGAGTGTGGTGATTTCTTTTTTGTGCAGCTCCTGCAATTC
>Ga0102888_1000379_pt1 | contig 9917 bp, 5 predicted proteins | sample Colrivmeta1551A3_FD_84500 | JGI IMG/M metagenome (GOLD analysis project Ga0102888, IMG submission 84500) | Estuarine microbial communities from the Columbia River estuary - metaG 1551A-3 | ecosystem: Environmental > Aquatic > Marine > Intertidal zone > Estuary | place: USA: Columbia River Estuary... | reverse complement strand
GATATGCCGTACCGCCCACGCACCCCGCCAACGGCCAGGCCGCCAGCATTACCAGAGCTTTGTTGATTCGCATTGCCCTCTCCATTGGGTAGGAACGCGGATACTCTGGCAGGGAGTCTAGACAAGAAAATACAACTTAGCTTTAAATAATCCAGCTTCTTTCAGGCAGGGGTTTTTCCAGGCATTGCTATTAACCCCAGCTCCAGGCTTACCCACCCGGTTGGCCAGGTCGGTTACTCAGAATCGTGAGTCGAATTCAATCAAGGGGACAGTAACCATAACTAATTCGAAGCAGAGATGAATTGTGGGCAGCGCCTATGGTTCCGCCCACCATAGGATGGAAGTTATGGTTACTGTCCCCCTAATGGTGGATGGAAGTTATGGTTACTGTCCCCCTAATGGTTGGCGGCTACTCAGAATCGTGAGTCGTTCTCGCAGGGAATCCCGTCACGATCACCGTCCATCTTTACATTCGGACAATGCCGTACAAAGAACTCGGCTTCTGCCCGGGAGCTCATCTGGCTGCAATACTGGCGACCGTCACAACTAAAACGGGCGACGGGTTTTGGCGCAGGAATAGGTTTGTAGGGTTCAGAATCGATGGCTTCAGACACAAGCTCTTCTCGCACCTCAGTGCTGCGCGGAGTTTCTTTTTGAAAGTAGTTCAGAGCGGCAACCACGACAACAATCATCACGAGAATTTTTTTCATACCGAGTGTCCCGCTGTAGCCATACTCCGCGCACAAAGCATAAAGGTACCTGTCCCCTTAAGTGATGGGCGGGGCATTGCGCCCCGCCCACAATCAATCAGGCAATCTGCCTTTGGAACACGCTTACCATGTGTTCGTCTGAAGTCTCTGCAGTCTCGGTCACCACTTCTTCCACGTGGATACCGCGATGTTCCAGCTCTATCAGCAGGTGCTCATAGCAACCTGTGGTGGCGCCCACGTACTCGGGAGGACAGATTCCCTTGCGGGTGAACATGCCTTCCAACACCTGGCGGGCCACGATGGAGCAGGTATAGCCGGTGGTACGTGCCATGGAAGTGGTGTTGGTTTCCGTGTCGTAACCATCCACCAGGTAGAAGTCGCGACGTACGCGCATGCCATCCTGGTGACCGTCCATGATGACCTGCATCACGGTGAGATCTTCCTCACCTTCTTTCATGCGCCATTGTTCGAACATCAGCTTGGCGGTGACATCGATAGGCTTGACCATCTGTCCAGCCACATCAATATCATCAGTACCGAAGAAGCCGCTATCACGGAAGGCACGCACCAAGTTGGCGTGGCCGGGGTAACGCATGGTCTTTTCCTTCATGAAAGGAATGTCCATGGTACGGGCCAGGCTACGCAGACCATCGGTGTTGAATGCTTCCAGGGTACCCACACCCTTGAAGTCGATCAGTTCAACTTCGGACAGCGCAGGACGCACCACCAATTGGCCATGTTCAACCAGTCGGGAGGGACGAGTGAACTCTTCCAGCACGTCGCGGGGCGAGAATACGGCTTTGTACTCGTAGGGCCAGGAGCGAACCCTGGGCAGACCGCCTACATAACAAACGTAGGAGTCAATTCGTTCCATCTTGTTTTGCACGTAACCGGCGATCACGTTGGACAGACCGGGGGCCACGCCACAGTCCACCACCGCGGTGACACCTTTTTGCTTGGCCAGGCCATCCAGCTCGAACGGGTCTTCGCCGAAAAAGGAAATGTCCACCACATCCTTGCCGGCCTCGATGATCCGCTGCAGGGTCTGGTAACCCATGCTGCCGGGTACCGCACTAATTACCAGGTCCGCATCAGCAATTGCAGATTTCAGAATTTTCTCGTCGGAAAGATCCGCACAGGCTATCTCGATATCAGCCTGGGTTTTCAGTTTTTCCAGCAAATCCTGAGCACGATCGATAGACAACACCGTCAGCCCTTTATCCAGGGCCAGGTCTCTTGCAATCGCGCCACCAACCAATCCCGCACCAAGTACCGTCACCTTCATAACATTCTCCAAAGCAAATTCAGATATTTCGGAAAATGTTAGGCATAGACCCATTCTCGGGCAATGCGGAGAACTACCTATGTGACTGATTTAATTAAATAAATTCCACATGATGGGATGGACTTGGTCTTAATTTTTCTCCGGTCCAAGATGTCTGTCGAAAAATGCTGCAATCGCAGCATAACCGTGCACCCCTGCCCTGGGGCTTCTCAACAACCCATGTTTTTCACCCGGGTAGGTCATCATCTCAAATACCACATTTTTGCGCTGCAAAAGCTCGAACAATTTTGTTGAATGGGTGAATAACACGTTGTCATCTGCCATGCCGTGAATGACCAATAAGGGTGTCTTCAGTTGCCTGGCGTAACTCAACACACTGGCATCGTCATAGGCCTCGGGAACCTCCCGGGGATCACCCATGTAATGTTCGGTGTAGTGCGTGTCATACAAACGCCAGTCTGTTACCGGCGCACCAGAGACTGCCGCCGCGAAGACATCAGTTTTCATGGCGCACATCAGGGCCATGTAACCGCCATAACTCCAGCCATAGATTCCTATGCGGGAAGCATCAACGAATTCCAGTCCCGTGAGGAACTCCACACCGGCGAGTTGGTCGTCAACTTCCACGGTGGCCGCTTTCAGGTAAATCGGCGTCTCGAACGCGGCGCCTCGATCAGGCGTACCCCGGTTGTCCAGGGCGAATACCAGGTAACCCTGGCGACTGAGCCACTGCTCAAATCCAGCGCTCCAGGTCCTGGTGACACGCTGGGAAGCCGGACCGCCGTATACCATGACCACTACCGGGTATCGTTTGCCGGGATCGAAATCTGCCGGCTTGATCAGCGAATAATGCATAGGCTGGCCATCCCCGGCTTTCAGGGTTCCAAATTCCGTCGCGCCATGGCCGGACAGGTACTCGTAATACGGATGGCTCTTATCCAGGGGGTTTTCGGCGATCCAGGCAAGACGTTCGCCATCGGATGTATGCAGGCTCACCTGGGGCGGGCGATCCGGTGAGGTGAAGCTGTCCAGGTAAGCACTACCCTGTTTATCCATACTGATTGAATGCCAACCTGAACCGGTAGTGATCTGTTCAGGTTTGTCGGCTCCGCTGCCATCCAGACCTACCCGGTACAAGTGCCGCTCGATGGGCGTGGTGTAAGTTCCGGTGAAATAGAGAACTCCGTTCTCCTCGTCCACTGCCTTGATAGCAGAGTCTGCTCGCCCATCGGCGGTGACCACCCACTCACCCCCGGTAAGTTGGCGTATCAATTTTCCATCATTGGAATACAGGTAGAGATGGTCATAGCCGCTGCGCGCCGAGTTCCAGATAAAGGCGTCCTGGCGCTGCAGGAAATGCAGATCATTGTGAAGGTCTACCCAGGCATCACTGGTTTCGGTGATCAGTACCCTGCCTTCTCCTGTCAGGGTGTCGACCTTGATTAACTCCAGGGTTTTCTGATCACGGCTTTGGCGTTGCACCGCAAGGTGACGGTTGTCCGGGAACCAATCCACCCTTGCAAGATAAATATCCTTGTTCTCGCCCAGGTCCATTTCGCGAACCTCACCGGAGTCGAGATCCCGGACAAATAACTGGACCACCGCATTGGCCGTTCCCGCCGCCGGGTAACGCTGCTTGAAAGAGCGGGCGCCATCGGCGTAGATCTCGGTACGCTCTTCAACCTGAACCCCGGACTCGTCTACCCGGGTGTAGGCAATGCGTGAATCGTCGGGAGCGAACCAGTACCCGGTGTAGCGATCCATCTCTTCCTGGGCGATGAACTCCGCCATCCCGTATGCCACTGCGCCTTTTCCGTCACGGCTTACAGGCAGTTCTTCAGCACCGGCAAGCGGCCGGATATATAGATTCTGATCCCGGACATAGGCAGCATAGCTGCCACCTGGTGAAAGCTGTGGATCAATTTCCTGGGAAGCACTGTCTGTCATGCGTTTAACGCCCTTTTCATTTTCCAGGTCATAGACATACACCTCTCCCTGCAGGGTAAACAGCAGACGACGGCCGTCGGAAGAAAAATCGTAAGCCACGATGCCGCTCAACTGGCCAATACGCAGGCGCTCCCGCCGAGCCTTCTCTTCATCAGACAGTTCGCCGTCCCCTGAAACCAGGGTCGCTGAATCCACTAACAAGGCTTCCTGGCCACTGGCGATGTTCCGGGTCCATAAATCCAGTTGAAACTGGTTGGTTTGCTTGCCTCGCAGAAAGGTCACCAACTTGCCATCAGGTGAAATTTTCAGGGATTGGGGAGTGGGACCCGACAGAGACGGCGCGTCGAACAAGCGCTCTATGCTTAACTCCGCAGCGGATAAATTCAGGCTTAACAAGACAAACAAGGCGGCTAAGATCTTCATCACATGGGTCCAGAAAATTACCGAAACCCAGAAACTATGCCACGAGCCTCCACCTAATGCCCGCGTCTCGTCGACGGGAATTAACTAGCCGCAATTCATTCGATGATTACAATGTTGCAATCTCAAACAAGGCCAACGCTATCAAGATCAGCATCAGCAAAACCACGGTCCAGCGTACTGTTTGGCTTTTATATACGCGATGCACGCTGTCTCTCTCCTCACTTGGCACCGAGGGACACTGTCATGATGTAGGAGTTATGGACGGGTTCCAATCCGGAATACTGCCTCGCCAATTCGGTTCCCGCTATAACTGCATCCAGGACTTCCGGCGGGGCTCTGCGGATAGCAGACTCCCTGGGAATCAGCCCCTCACCCTTGCGCATTACCATGTTGCTAGCCCAAGATGGGGCACCGCCTACCAAGGAATGGAGTTACTAAACGTTGAAAATAATCACTTTAACCGCCTTGGCGCTGTTATTGACCGCGCCGGCTGCCCAGGCATCAGAGCCTGGGCTCCCACCCCTGACCGATCCGCCGAGCAACAAGGTACTGGCAGGTAAATTCGTCTGGGCCGACCTGGTTACCGATGACGTGGAGAGCGTCAAGACGTTCTACACCACTCTGTTCGACCTGGGCTGGCAGGAAATTCGTCCCGCCCCCCAGGCCTACGGGCTGTTTATCTCTGACGGTCGCCCCGTGGCGGGCCTGGCCTACCATGAGGCGCCTGACGAACAAACGCCCTATGGACGATGGATACACTACATGTCCGTAGATGACGTGGCTCGTGCCGAAAAGCTGATGACCGACGCAGGAGGACGAACTGTACTCAGTCGCCGCAGCTTTGATCAGCGCGGAGAGTTTGCCATCGTAATGGGGCCGGACCAGGCCCTGGTGGGCTTGATGCGCTCATCAAGCGGCGATCCGGATGACTACAGGTCATCCCATGGTGAGTGGCTGTGGCGAGAACTGTACAGTGCTGATCCCGCAGCCTCGGCAGCGCTTTACGAGGGGATTTGCCAATGCGAGGTTTTCGAAAGGGAAGACTCTGCCGGTCACTACATCATCGCCAGCCAGGATTACCTGAGAGCCAGTATCAATTCCCTTGCCGGCACCGAGGACGGGGTCGCCAGTTGGTTGGGCTACGTACAGGTCACTGATATCCCGGCAACGCTGCAGCGGGTCGAAGAACTGGGCGGAAGCATCGTATTCGCCCCATCTCCCGAGGTTCTGGATGGCCGCCTGGCGGTGATCAAGGATCCTTCAGGCGCGTACCTGGGACTCGTCACCTGGGATTACCCCGATGACAACATGGAGGCGAGCCAATGAACCGCATTAGACGCATTCTCTTCGCCTTGTTGCTGGGCATGCTGCCCGCACTATTCATCGCCGGCTGTGACAGCACCAGCACCAGTGTCCATGTCGGTATGAGCTACGGTTATTACGGTGGCAGTGGATGGTATGACCCCTACTACCGCTATCCCCCGGGGTATGGACGGCCCGTGGGCCCTCCGGTGTCCCGGCCACCAGGTAGCAGACCACCGGGCGGCAGCAGGCCACCTGGGGGGACTCGACCTCCATCAGGCGGACGGCCTTCTACATTGCCCTCCGCCTCCCGGCCCTCACCACGCAGGCGCTAGGAAGCAACCCAATAAAAAGCCCCTGCTTCGTCATTCGAAGCAGGGGCTTTTCAGTTGTAAACTCTGAGTTATCTGGCAGCAGAGCCATCAGAGCAGAGGATTATCCCCGGCCATGGGGCGTGGCGAAATCCAGCTTCGGACCGTCAGGCACGATGCCGAACGGATTGATATGCCGATGGGACTCGAAATAATGGCGCTTGATGTGCTCCATGTTCACCGTTTCCGCGACACCGGGAATTTGATAGATATCCCGGGTAAACCCCCACAAATTCGGGTAATCGATGATTCGCCGTATGTTGCACTTGAAGTGAGCGACATACACCGCATCAAACCTCACCAGGGTCGCAAACAGGCGTATATCCGCCTCACTCAGGGTATCCCCGCACAGGTAGCGACTCCGGGCCAGGATCGCTTCAGCCCGATCCAGTGCGGCAAACAACCTGGATACCGCCGAGTGGTAGGCCGTCTGGGTCTGGGCAAATCCAGCCCGGTAAACGCCGTTATTGATCTCGTCGTAAACCCAGCTGTTTATTTCATCGATGGAGTCACGCAGGTCTTCGGGGTATAGATCCAGTTCCGGGTTATTCGCAAGATCCTGGAACTCGGAGTTAAACATCCGGATTATTTCCGAAGACTCGTTATTCACGATGGTCTTCTGAGCCTTGTCCCACAGCACCGGCACCGTGACTACGCCGTCATAGCCGGGACTAGCCAATTGATACGCCTGCCTCAAAATATCCAGGCCATTGACGGTATCGCCGGTGGCCCCGGGGGAACTACGCTCGAAGGTCCAACCCTGTCCCGGAAGAATGGGGTCGACCACATCAACGCTGATCACATGCTCAAGCCCCTTGAGCTTGCGATAGATCAACGTCCGGTGGGCCCACGGACAGGCAAGAGATACATAGAGATGGTAGCGGCCTGCCTCGGGGGAGAAGTCGCTACTGCCGTCACCCTTGATCCATGATCGAAAGACTGTTTCCTTGCGAATGAATTCTCCGCTGTCATCAATCTGCCGATTCCAGGTATTGCGTACCGGGGCGGTGTCGGATTGCTTGGTCATTGTCATTCCTTGGCAATAAATTCCAGGAAAGGAAAAGGCAGTGCGCCTTGCCTCTGGGCACACTGCCCCGGGTGCCGGATAGCAGACCGAGGTCTGCCATCCGTATACCTTTCCCGATTACAGCTGGGGAACTCCCCTGCCCGGTGTCCACGGAACACCCATGGTATTCATCTGTCCCTTAAGCGCTGGCAGTTCCTTGTTGACCAGGGCATCCAGGTCTGGCTCCAGGGCCGAGAAAGCCTCCTCGGCGATAGCCAGGCTGTCGCGCTGGGTCTGGGTAGGTCCATAGGCGGTGGCCCGCGCTCCAATTGCAGCAACCCCCAACCTTGCCGAGATGGACAGCTGTCCTCCTCCACCCATCATCTGGCGCTTGGCGTTGCCATTGATGGCCATGCTCAGCCTGTTGGCTTTTTGCTGTAAGGCGTGAGCCTGGGCATACACGGACTGGTCAGCCGTGGAACGAACCAGGCTTTCCTTTATTGCGTCCAGGTCCTGGGCAAGTTCACCCAGGGCGGAGGCCGCACCGTTCACACGGCGACCCAGCTCATCCACCCGGCGCGAGAATTCAACCCGCTGTGGCTGGTCTGACCCGGCCAGAACCGGCTCGCGAATGGATACCACGTTAAATGTCTGGCTTTCACCGGTGGGCTGGAGTTTGCCATCCACTCGACGAGACAGGCTTACCGTGTAGGTTCCCGGGGCCGCCAGCACGCCGGCGGGATTATCCCAGGGGCTGCGCTGATCCTCGGGCACCCAGGGCGCCACATCCGGGTAACGCAGATCCCAGGCCACCCGGTGGAAACCCGCTTCCGCCGGAGCTTCCAGGTGACGAACCACCTTGCCCTGTGCGTCGGTGACCGTCAGCAACATGGCGGGCGCACCCTCCAGTTGTTCAGCCTCGTAAGAAGTCCATCCGGCGAACGGTGTGCTCTTGCCCGCGGCCTCCAGGACCTTCTCACTCTCCCGCCGCTGATCCTTCTTGCTCAGGACAGCCTTGGGCAGGTAATAGGTGAACACCGCGCCAAACGGCGGATTGGGCGCCAGGTAGTGGGCATCACCCAAGCTGCCCTTACAGCCGTCTTTCTCGCAACCCAGGCCTCGCTTTGGGAGATACCAGGGAGTATTACGAACCGGGAACAAGCGGGTGTCCTCGGCCAGCGACTTGCCGGAGATTTCACGCAACGCCGAATAATCGTCCAGCACGAAGAAACCACAACCAAAGGTCGCTCCGACCAGGTCATTCTCGCGCTTCTGGATTGCCAGGTCACGGAAGGGAATATTGGGTACGTTGCCGTTAAGCTTCACCCACTTGTTTCCGCCTTCCACGCTGAAGAACAAGCCGAACTCGGTACCAATAAACAGCAGTTCCGGTTTCACATGATCCTGTACAAGACGCCACGCCAGGTGCCGCTCAGGCAGGTCACCGGCTATGCTCTTCCAGCTCTTGCCCCGATTGGTGCTCATGTAGATAAAGGGACGGAAGTCTCCGGCCTTGTGATTATCCACCAGCACATACACTCCATCCGGGTTATGCAGGTCGGCCTTGATGTCATTGACGAAATAATTCTCAGGGGCGCCGGGCAACTTGCCAATCTGGCGCCAGTTCTGACCACCGTCCTCGCTCACCTGGATGATGCCGTCATCGGTACCCGCATAAAGCAGACCTTCCACCAGGGGCGACTCGGAGAGTGAGGTAATCGAATTGAACACGGACATGGCATATAGATCCCAGTTGGAATCCACACTCCACTGTCGACCCATCATGGGCGTGAGCAAACGATCCTGGTTACGGGTCAGATCCGGGCTGATGGCACGCCACGCATCGCCACGGTTGTCGCTACGCCACACACGCTGGCTTGCAAAATACAGGCGACTGGAGTCGTGAGGACTGATCAGTATCGGCGAATCCCAGTTGAAGCGTTCTTCAGCCTCTCCCTTGCCCGGCTGGGGCTGGATATACACGGATTCACCGGTACGCCGATCGTATCGGGTCAGGTTTCCTTTTTGCCACTCGGCATAAACGATATCCGGGTTGGTCGGATCCGCCGCCGGCTGGTGTCCGTCGGCCCACAGGATGACTTTCCAGTCGTCGTTGCTGATGCCGTGCAAATTGTCGGTACGCGAGGGACCACCCTGGGTGGAATTATCCTGGGTGCCGCCATAGACGTTATAGAACGGCGTATCGTAATCCACCGTCACTTTATAGAACTGGGTCAGGGGAAGGTTGGCCATGTAACGCCAGTTGTCACCCTGGTCAAAACTCTCGTAGATACCACCGTCAGTACCGACGATCAGGTAATTGGGATCATTCGGATCAAAGGCCACCGCATGATGATCGCTGTGATGGTTTCCCAGGGGCATGCGGGTAAAATTCTTGCCGCCGTCACTGGTAAAATGCAACATCACGTCTGCCTGGTACACCCGATCAAAGAAATGCGGATGGGCATACAGTTCCTGGTAGTAATGAGGCCCGGTCCCGCTGGACAGGTACTCGTTACGCTTCTCCCAGGTCTCGCCTGAATCTTCGGAGCGCCAGAAGCCACCCTCGCGACCCGGCAACTCGATGGTGGCGTAGACCACATCGGGTTTCTGGGGTGAAATCGCCAGCCCCACTTTGCCCATGTCTTCCTCAGGCAAGCCGGTCTTCAGCTCACGCCAGGTGTTACCACCATCGGTAGACTTGTGGATACCACTTTCAGGTCCGCCATCCATCAGCGAAGCTACAGTGCGCAAGCGCTGCCAGGTCGTGGCGTACATCACGTCAGGATCACGCGGGTCCATCAAGACCTCACTAACCCCGGTGAACTCGCCGGCGCCCAGCACCTTGTTCCAGATCTTGCCGACGTCCACGG
>Ga0102888_1000373_pt1 | contig 10012 bp, 10 predicted proteins | sample Colrivmeta1551A3_FD_84500 | JGI IMG/M metagenome (GOLD analysis project Ga0102888, IMG submission 84500) | Estuarine microbial communities from the Columbia River estuary - metaG 1551A-3 | ecosystem: Environmental > Aquatic > Marine > Intertidal zone > Estuary | place: USA: Columbia River... | reverse complement strand
CTTTCCTCTTCAAAAACTTTAATATAAGGCTCGTTTTGTCTTGCAGTCACATTCCAATCTATGGCCCTAACATCGTCTCCAAATTGGTATTGGCGAACTTCTGAAAAAGTCATACCACGGCCTTTAAAAGTAGAGTGGTACTCTCCGCCAAAAATATGGTCAGAAAGCCTTCTGGTCTTTATCTCTATTTTCCTTACTTTTTTTAAAAGGTCTTTAGTTTCCATAAATGAATTGAAATAGTATTTGGAATATTAAGCGTTATTTTCCAATACTTTATGGCACTTCTATTTCGTTTACAATGGTATTGATTAAATCTTCTGAGGTTACATTTTCTGCTTCTGCCTCATAAGTAATTCCAATTCTATGCCTTAATACGTCGTGAACTACAGCCCTAACATCTTCTGGTATCACATACCCCCTTCTTTTAATAAAGGCATAGCACTTTGCTGCCATAGCCAGGTTAATACTTCCCCTTGGAGATGCACCAAAACTAATTAATGGCTTGAGACTTTCTAAATTGTATTTTTCAGGAAAACGGGTGGCAAAAATAAGATCTAATATATACTTCTCAATTTTCTCATCCATATATACTTCACGAACAGCTGCTTGGGCAGATAATATCTGTTTTACTGTTACGACAGGATTTACTTTTTCGTAGGCCTGACTCATGGCTTGCCTCATGACCAATTGCTCCTCAGACATCTTGGGGTAAGTAATCACAGTTTTTAGCATAAATCGATCTACTTGCGCTTCTGGAAGGGGGTAAGTACCCTCTTGTTCTACAGGGTTTTGTGTGGCCAAAACCAAGAAAGGCTTGTCTAAGATAAAGGTTTCATCTCCAATAGTAACTTGTTTTTCTTGCATGGCTTCTAGCAAGGCAGATTGCACTTTAGCAGGGGCTCTATTAATTTCATCTGCCAAAACAAAATTGGCAAAAATTGGACCTTTCTTAATAGAAAAATCATTTTCTTTCATGTTGAAAATCATGGTACCAACAACGTCAGCAGGAAGTAAATCTGGTGTGAATTGAATTCTACTAAAACTTCCCTTCACTGCTTTTGCCAAAGTATTTATAGCCAAAGTTTTAGCCAAACCAGGGACTCCCTCTAACAAAATATGTCCTTGACCTAATAAGCCAATCAGCAGCCTTTCTACCATGTGCTTTTGACCTACAATTACTTTGTTCATTTCAAATTGTAACGCGTCTATAAAACCACTCTCATTGACTATTTTTTCATTAATAGCCGCCATGTCTATCGAACTCTTTTCTTCCATAGTGTTTAGATAATTTACTGTGTTTGTATCTGCAATTTAATTACAGCGTTGCAATTAAAAAATTTATTCACAGACCTCTTGTTAATACAGCGTTAAAAAATGACTAAACCCCATATTTTTATGAAGTTTTTAAGGAATTTATGCCTAATTTCAATCTTTGTTTTACCTCAAAGGATAAAGCAATGGAATAAAAACCCAGGATTAAAATTAATTAAACATGACAACATCACTGAATTCTCCTGAATATTCTCAGATCATTGTAGGTACTATGAATTGGGGTAGCTGGGGTGCATCTCTATCTACAAAGGAAGTTTCAACTCGCATAGAAGCCGCTTTTAAATTGGGACTGACTACTTTTGACCATGCAGATATATACGGGGATTACACCACAGAAACTGCCTTTGGAACGGGTTTTAAAGCAAGTGGACTTTCAAGAGAATCTGTACAGTTTATTAGTAAATGTGGTATTGCGCTTGTCAATAAATCAAGAGGCACGGTGACCAATCACTATAATTATACCTATCAGTATATTTTGAACAGTGTCCAACGCTCCTTGGAAGAATTACAAACAGATTATTTAGATCTTTTATTACTTCACAGACCCAGTCCTTTAATGGATCCAATTGAAATTCAACAGGCGATTCAAACACTTTTAGATAAAGGCTATATTAAGTCTTTTGGGCTGTCTAATTTCACTCCTTCTCAGACCACTATAATACAACAGAAACTTAAGGTTAGCGCGAATCAAATGGAAATTTCACTCAAGGCCAGTGATCCATTTTTTAATGGCGCATTAGACCATTGTCTAATGCATCAGATTACGCCTATGGCCTGGGCGCCTTTGGGAGGAATTTTATCAAATAAATCCCTTCCATTAGCTTTGGAAAAAGCTTTTGAGGAAATGGAAAAAAAATATGCGCTTACTAGAGACGCTATTTTGTTGGCTTGGCTATTGAAACACCCAGCAGCAATACATCCGGTGATTGGAACTACAAAGGTTGAACGCTATAAAAATGCACTTAGTGCCATGAATATAGATTTTGAGATAGAAGATTGGTTTTATCTTTTAGCTGCCTTTAGAGGGCATGATATTCCTTAAAAAAAAATATAAGGGTGCAGGGAAAAACATATGAGTGCAGGAAAAAACATGTGGGTAAAGAGGAAACATATGGGTAAAGAGAAACCATATGGGTGCAGGGAAAAACACATAAGCACACAAATAAAACAGCAATAAAACAGCAAAAACAACAGATGAGTACAGAAAAGAAAACAGCTCTGATTACAGGCGCGAGTAGTGGAATTGGAAAAGCGACTGCAGTACATTTAGCAGAAATGGGTTACCAGCTTGTTTTATGTGGGAGGAACGCGGTACGCTTGAATGAAGTAGCCCTAGATTTAGCCAAAAAGACCCTTGTTCAAACGCTTTTATTTGACGTAGTAAATAAAACAGCTGTATTAGATGCCATTGCCTCTTTGAAGGAGCCATTTAATGAGATAGATGTCTTGGTAAATAATGCAGGTAATGCCCATGGTTTAGATTTATTCCAAGACGCTTCACTAGAGGATTGGGATGCCATGTTAGATATTAATGTTAAAGGATTGCTCTATGTGACAAAAGCAATTTTGCCAGGTATGCTCACGAGAAAAAAAGGCCATATTATTCATATTGGATCTACTGCAGGAAAAGAAGTTTATCCCAAAGGCAATGTTTATTGTGCTTCTAAACACGCTGTAGACGCCATTAATAATGCCATGAGGATAGACCTGAACGGAACAGGCATAAAAGTGGGTGCCATACATCCGGGACTTGTAGAAACTTCCTTTAGTGAAGTTCGTTTTAAAGGAGACCAAGACAGGGCCGCTCAGGTGTATAAAGGCTTTGCTCCATTACAGGCCAGTGATATTGCAGATGTGATAGGGTTTGTAATTTCAAGACCCTACCATGTGAATATAGCAGATTTAATTGTTATGCCTACTGCTCAGGCAAACAGCACTACGCTCTTTAAAGTGAATTAATGAAGAAATAATTCAACAATGATCAATAAACGTCTTTTGGTTAAAAGCCTACTTTCCCATAATGGGGAGAACAGTTTTTATGACAAAAAGCGGTGTATTAACATTGGCTCAAAAGAGGGTAAAGCCAAGTTTTTAAAGCATGTCTGTGCTCTGGCCAATAGCAATCCAAAAAACAGGTCTTTTATTGTTATTGGTGTTTCAGATGCAGAGAATCTCATTGTTGGTGTTGACTTTTTTGACGATTCAAAAATTCAAAACTTGGTCAATGCATACCTTAATAATGCGCCTGTTATTTCTTATGAAAACATCCATTTTCCAGATTTAGAAGCAGGAAAGGTTATTGGTTTAGTCACTATTGGCTCTTCTGGAAAAGTATGCAGCTTGAGAAAAAACATTTGGAAATATTACGGAGGCACTGTTTTTATAAGAGAAGGCAGTATTAGCTTACCAAAAGACACCGGCGTTAATTTATTAGACTTCAATGCAGCAGCTGTAGCTGCTATAGAATTAAGTGCTCAAAATAACATTAAACTAACCCTAGATGGGGTCATAGATTTTATTAACAACAGGCACAAAGACCTCAAATGTCATTACAGGGTTTTTAAGGATCAGTTTGTGGTTTGTTGGGCAGGAATTTCAAAAAAACAAAAGGGGAACACTTATTTTTCTAGGGTAGACATTGAATTAATTACGGAACAAGTAAAACTTTTCTATTCAGATTTAGATGAGGTGATGATTGATTTTGACAATAATTCATTTACCATTGTGGAATATGTCAGTTTGGGATTGGGCACAGATATAATGCATTATCCGCTTGAGAAAACTCAAATAATTTTCGAAGACAATGGCACCTATAGCATAGATACAGTATTGATGTTCGCTCCGCCTCTTTTCGATTTAAAACTCTTGCACCATGTATTTAATAACAGTAAATATCTTGTAGAAAAGCTCGAAAATTATGGGGTGTTTAGTCAAGAAGAATGCATAGAAATAGACGCACTCCCCCAAACCCTTCTACTGTGTTATTTAAACGGTTTTTTAGACGCAAAAGTACTTTTAGAAAAAATAAAACCCTTTTTAAAAGGGACTTATATTACTTCTTACGCTAAACTTAAAGAAGCCCAGAGAATCATTAGAAAGGTAAAATACAATTAAACTTCATTTTGGGCAGGAATAGCTGCTATTGCACCATACTTAGTTGTGGTGAGCGCACCTACTTTATTGGCTTTTGCCACCATGTTGTAAAGCAGGTCCAATTGGGAAGATAATTCGATTGGGGAAAAATCTAGCTTAGAAATTTGCGACAATAAACTTCCAATGAAAGCGTCTCCAGCACCTGTGGTGTCTACTGGAATTACTGCAGTGCTCTCAATTTGTTTTTTAGATTCAGGCGTGCTTACTAAAGTCCCTCTGGCACCCATAGTGATACAAATAATAGGGGCTCCTAATTCGTGAAGTACAGTACAAGCTTCCTCCAAATGTTCTTTCCCAGAGAGCAATTTTGCTTCTTCCTCACTGAACTTGCAGAGGTGTGATTTTTCTATAAACGGCAGGCATTTTTTTATAAAGGTAGCTGCATTATTTTTCCATAAATCCGTTCTGAAATTAGGGTCAAAACTAATGAAGGCGTCTTGCGTAAGGGCGTCAAACAGGTAGTGTCCGTAAGATTCCTCTAAAGCACCCCCTAAAAAAGAAGTAGCTGCTCCAAAGTGCACCATTTGTTGGTTAAAAAGATGTTTTATATTGCTTTGGTATTGCAATTCCTTGTCAGCCCCCCTACTAAAAACAAAGTCTCTTTCGCCATCAGTGTCAATAGAAACAAATGCTAGTGTTGTAAAAGTATCTGTCCGTTGGGTGAGACTTAAGTCTATCTCGTGTTCCTCCAAGGTTTTCCATAAAAAGTCTCCAAAAGCGTCATTGCCTAAGCAACCAATAAAGGCCGCGTATCCCCCTAGTTTGTTTATTGCACAGGCTACGTTTGCTGGAGCTCCACCCGCTTTCTTTGTGAAAGTCTGTGCTTTTTTTAAATCACTTCCTTGATTTTCAGCAACAAAGTCTATGAGTAATTCACCAATACAGAAAACTTTTTTAATGGGCATAATAACTTAAAAATAAGCGGTGTATAACACCTTAATATTAGGGCAAAATACAATGAAAAGCCTATCCTTCAAAAATAAAGTCGTAAAAAACACAAACTATTATGGGTTTAGACGTTTTTTACCAATGTATCTTTGTTTTAAAAACAACATGAAAGAATATGTTATAGGGGATATTCATGGAGGTTATTTGGCTTTAAAAGCCCTGATAGAAAAACTTTCTTTAGCCCCTGAGGATCGATTAATTTTTTTAGGAGATTATGTAGATGGTTGGTCTGAGCCCGTTGAGACGGTAGATTACCTTTGTGAATTAAAAGCCCGTTATAATACCATTCTACTCATGGGAAACCATGATTCATTGGCCTTAGATTGGCTGCTTAACGGGACTGCAAATGATTTGTGGCTTAGTCATGGAGGTGCAGCTACAGTGGCCGCTTATCAGAAAGTTTCTGAGAACAAGAAAAAGGCCCATATTTCATTTTATACCGCTTTAATGCCCTACTATTTAGATTCAAAAAACAGGTTATTCATTCACGCCGGTTTTACCAATCAAAAAGGGGTTGCCAAAGAATATTTTGAAAAAATATTTTACTGGGACAGGTCTCTTTGGGAAAGTGCTATTTCTCTTGACCCTAGAATTCCTACAAATAGCCCTTTATATCCCAAACGCTTTTTGTGTTACAGCGAAATCTTTATTGGCCACAGCTCTTTAGATAAGATAGGAGAAAGTGTCCCAACCAAACATGCCAATGTCTGGAATATAGACACAGGAGCTGCATTTAAAGGCCCCTTATCTGCTATGGAAATAAACACCAAAGATTTTTGGCAGTCTGCAGCAGTTTATTTGTATTATCCCCATGAGTTAGGAAGAAACGATTCTTGATTAATTTTGTGACATCTTTATTTTTTATTAAAATCCTTTGCTCTTATTGGCAACTAAACTCCCCTTAAATTTTATCTTTACTTTAAAACATTCTTTTTTTATGTCACAACACAATATTAGATTAGAAGTAATGCGTTCTTTAGAGCCTAAAATAGACGGCTTTATTGAACAATTCTTAATTCCCATTGAAGAGATATGGCAGCCATCTGATTTTCTTCCAGACTCACAGTCTGAAGATTTTTTTGAACAGACGGCTCAAATTAGGGAGGGAGCTAAGGAAATTGGCTATGACCTTTGGGTTACTTTGGTAGCAGATACTATTACAGAAGAAGCTTTACCAACTTATGAATCTTGGCTTTTAGATGTTGACGGTATAGACCAACACGCAGATAAAAATGGATGGACCAAATGGATTAGAAATTGGACCGGTGAAGAGAATAGGCATGGAGATGTACTCAATAAGTACCTGTACCTGTCTGGTAGGGTAAATATGAAAGAGGTAGAGAAGAGCACCCAATACCTGATTGCAGACGGATTTGATATTGGAACGGACAGAGATCCATATAAAAACTTTGTTTATACGAGTTTTCAAGAATTAGCTACTAATATTTCTCACAAACGCGTGGGGCAGTTTGCCAAGAAAACAGGGAATCATTTACTAGGTAAAATGTGTGCCATTATTGCAGGAGATGAAATGCGCCATCATTTAGCATACAGAGAATTTGTGAAGCTTATTATGGATCAGGACCCTTCTCAGATGATTTTGGCTTTTGCAGATATGATGAAGAAGAAAATTGTAATGCCTGCTCATTTTCTCAGAGAATCTGGGGGAGCCGCTAGTAGTGCTTTTGAGGTATTCTCCAATTGTGCCCAACGTTTGGGTGTTTACACCTCTAAAGATTATATAGATATTTTAGAAAAATTAAATAGTTATTGGGATATTGAAAATGTTAGAGCCATCTCAGATGAGGCAGAAAAAGCCCGTGATTACTTGGTAAAACTACCATCCCGTCTGACGAGAATTTCTGAGCGCATTAAATTTCCAGAAGACCAGCACCACTTTAAATGGGTGACGCCAAATGGCGTGTTGTAAGAAAAAAATCAAATAAAAAAGGGCCTGTAGGGCCCTTTTTTATTTGATAAAACTTAACGAAATCTCCTACAGATCAAAAGTAATGCCTTGGGCTAAGGGAAGCTCAGCAGTATAATTTATGGTGTTTGTTTGTCTTCTCATATATACTTTCCAAGCATCAGATCCAGACTCTCTCCCTCCTCCAGTTTCTTTTTCTCCTCCAAATGCACCACCAATTTCAGCGCCAGAGGTGCCAATATTTACATTGGCAATTCCACAGTCAGATCCAGCAACAGATAAAAAAGCTTCTGCCTCTCTTAAATTATTGGTCATAATAGCAGAGGAAAGCCCTTGCTTAACACCATTTTGAATACCAATGGCATTGTGTAATTCTCCTTCATATTTGATTAGGTATAATATAGGTGCAAAGGTTTCTTCTTGGACAATGTCAAAATGGTTTTCTGCTTCTATTATAGCAGGCTTTACATAGCATCCGCTGCTGTAAGCGCCACCTTCCAGCACACCACCAGAAACAATGACTTTACCGCCCTCAGCTTTCGCTTTTTCAATGGCATTGAGGTAGTTGTTTACAGAGTCTGTATCTATTAGAGGGCCCATATGCATGGTCGCATCTAATGGGTTTCCTATTTTAAGTTGGCCATATGCTTTTATCAAGGCTTCTTTTACTGCCTCGTACTTAGAGCTGTGAACGATCAAACGTCTGGTAGAAGTACATCTTTGTCCTGCGGTTCCTACTGCACCAAAAACGGCACCCATCAGGGTCATTTTGAGGTCTGCATCTGGAGTCACTATAATAGCGTTATTCCCGCCCAGTTCTAGAAGGGACTTCCCTAATCTAGCCGCTACTTTTTGAGCGACAATTTTTCCCATTCTAATGGAGCCTGTAGCAGAGATCAAAGCCATTCTAGGGTCTTCCGTCATCCATTCTCCTACAGTATAATTTCCATTGATAAGACTAGATACCCCGGCATGGATATTATTTTCTTCTAAAACATCTGCTAATATTTTTTGACAAGCAACCCCACATAGCGGGGTTTTTTCTGAGGGTTTCCATACACATACATCTCCGCAAATCATTGCCAGTGCCGTATTCCAGGACCAAACTGCTACTGGGAAATTGAATGCAGAAATAATGCCAACTATACCTAAAGGGTGGTATTGTTCATACATTCTATGGCCAGGTCTTTCAGAATGCATGGTTAGTCCATGTAGCTGTCTAGACAATCCAACAGCAAAATCACAGATATCAATCATTTCTTGCACCTCTCCCAATCCTTCTTGGAGGGATTTTCCCATTTCATAGGACACCAACGCACCCAAAGGGGCTTTTAGCGTCCTTAATCGCTCTCCGAATTGTCTTACTATTTCTCCTCTAAGGGGGGCAGGCGTCACGCGCCAGCTTTGAAATGCTTCTTCAGCACTTTTCATGACGGCTTGGTAACCTTCTTTAGTAGTGGTGTCTACAGAGCCAATAAGTGATCCATCTACAGGAGAATGTGAGGGTATTATACCGTCTCCTTTTATGGTGGAATTTCCAATTTTTGTTCCTGAATTTTCCTTTGATAGACCCAAAAGGTTTAATTGCGCTTGAATGTTAATTACAGACATAATGTTATTTTTGTAACTTTTTGGTTATTAAATGTGCTATTTTTAAAAACTAAAGGTAATAATTTATAGGCTAAGTTTAAATATTAAGCAGCATCACTTTTGGGTTATGCTTTGTTATTGCGCCCATTAGCCCTGTGAAAATAAATTCTTAATAGCGTTTAGGTTTTCTGACACAAAAACTTCTTGAATCAAGAAGTGGCCAAAATTTTCAAGGGGCTTTTTAGCCACACTGTTTTCAAAAATAGATTCAGGAAGGACGTCTAATAAATTAAAATACTGTTGTCCATAAGCGATAAGAACACCCATGATAACCCCCATTTTAATCACACCAAAAATGCCTCCTAAGATTTTGTTTATACCCCCTAATAAAATCATTGAAGCGACTTTTGTAAGTGCTTTCCCGAGTAAATAGACCCCCACCACAATACACACAAAAGTGAGCCCCATAGCCACGAGGTATAAATTTTCTGGATTCCAATGGAACTGTTCATTAAGTATTCTAGCCGTATAAGAGGACAGGTGTTGTGCCCCATAAAACCCAAGAATAAGCGCTAGTAAAGTAGTGAGTTCTATAAGAATGCCATTTTTAAAACCTTTATAAAAACCAAAAGCACCTATAACCAGCAATCCAATGTCAAATGAACTCATTTTCTGTCAATCAATTAATATTTATGTTCTAAGGTACCTCATTTGATTAAAATGAGCTCCCTTTTAGCGGTGAATTAGATTAATTTTAGGGCATTAAAGTCTTTGAGCTGCTTAGATTTGTACCTTTATAAAAAATAACACTACAACATAAAAACATGTCTAGAGACGCCGAATTAAAACAGCGCTGGGAAGTACTTGTCGAAAAGCTTTCTGCACAATTTTCAGACCATGATCCACTAGATTTAGATGCTATTATTTGTTTGGTTGGGGTTCAAGAGTTAGGGAAATACCACCAAAAGTTTAAAAAAGAAGACAAAGTAGATCTCATGCATATTGCTATTTGCAAGTTGTTGGAACCCTATGGTTATTACGCTTTTGATTTTGTAGATGCAG
>Ga0102888_1000363_pt1 | contig 10159 bp, 7 predicted proteins | sample Colrivmeta1551A3_FD_84500 | JGI IMG/M metagenome (GOLD analysis project Ga0102888, IMG submission 84500) | Estuarine microbial communities from the Columbia River estuary - metaG 1551A-3 | ecosystem: Environmental > Aquatic > Marine > Intertidal zone > Estuary | place: USA: Columbia River Estuary... | reverse complement strand
CTTGTTAATCTCTGGCTTGGGCAGATATTGATTAATGAACGTATCTCCTGGTATACCGGCAATATGCTCCTCAATCAGCGTATTGCCGCGAGCAAGATAGTTGATTCTATTTGGCGATAATATGTGTTCAAGCTCCAGTCCATAAATACGAGATGCATCTGCATGCTTTACGTAAAAATAGTCCGAGTTGTCATTATACTGGTTGGTAATACGTATCCTAAATGGGCGAGAGTTTCCGAACTCACCAAAATCAATCCTGTCAACCGTGAGGTGCTCATGGTGCGTTGAATCCCCTCCTACTTTCAGATCCGTATAAATTTTCGTCAACTGCGGCCGAAGCTCCATCATCACCTCCTGGGGATACATCACCGTGAGCCAGAGCGTTTCCCTCCCTTTAGGGTCTTCGTAGGGAATAGAACCGGTAAAACGCAACAAATCATCATACACCAAAGGAATACTTGAATAGCGCCCAAAGTGATACAGGTATTGGCCTAGCCATCCTGTGGCTTCATAATGAATTTTCTTGCGGGAAATCATTGTCGCTACCCTGACAGGCTCTTAGCCAGACATCAAACCGAATTAAGGAAATCAGCTTTTTAAGCAAAACTGGTATTTTTCGTCTAGAATGATCTGACCATGCACATAGTAGATTCGCTTGACGCGGGCATCACCCGACTACTAGTATCGCCTCCATAGCAAGCAACTCGGGATGTTCCCCCTCGCTTCATCACAACCAACTACTATTACCGTGGATCTTAAGGAAATTCGTAAAATCGTCGAGCTCATGGACCAACACGAGCTCAGCTACTTCCACCTCAAGGAAGAAGGAGTCGATCTGAAAATGAAAAAAGGCGCTGATATCGTGCAGGTAGCTCAGGCCGCTATGCCCGCTGCCCCAGCATCTGCTCCTGCAGCCCAAGCAGCTCCAGCGGGTGGTGAAGCACCAGCTGATGCGCCGGCAGGTAACGCAATCACTGCACCTATGGTTGGCACCTATTACTCAGCCTCCTCACCCGATGCTGCAGCTTTTGTTAAAGTAGGCGACACCATCAGTGAAGGTCAGACGATCTGCATCATCGAAGCCATGAAAGTCATGAACGAAATCAAGGCTGAAACATCAGGCACAGTCATCGCAATTGTAGCCAAGGATGGTGAGCCGGTTCAATTCGGCGATACTCTTTTCCAAATCTCCTAAGGCCACCCCAGCTTTCCCCCGCCCCTAAAGCAGCCTCTTTATAATCTCTCTATGTTCAAGAAAGTTCTTGTCGCCAACCGCGGTGAAATCGCCCTTCGTATCATTCGTGCATGCCGCGAGCTTGGCGTTGAGTCGGTAGCCGTCTACTCAGAAGCCGATATCGACTCCATGCACGTTCAGCTTGCTGATGAGGCAGTATGCATTGGGCCAGGGCCAAGCAAAGACAGCTACCTGAAGCCAGACCGTATCATTGCGGCCGCTGAGATTACCGGAGCCGATGCTATTCACCCCGGATACGGGTTCCTCTCAGAGAACGCGCGCTTTGTTGAAATTTGCGAAAGCTGTCAGATTAAATTCATCGGACCTTCAGCGGATCTTATCCGCAAAATGGGTGACAAAAACACCGCCCGTGCAACCGCGGTCGCAAACGGCGTACCTGTCACTCCCGGTTCAGAGGGAATGCTTGATTCTGCCGAGCACGGTTTAAAGCTGGCCAAGGAGATCGGCTTCCCTGTCATGATTAAAGCCACTGCAGGTGGTGGTGGCCGTGGAATGCGCCCATGCTTTGAAGAAAAAGAATTTATTGAAATGTATAACCAGGCCAGCCAAGAGGCCATCGCCTGCTTTGGCAATGGAGACTGCTACCTGGAAAAACTCGTACTCAAGCCGCACCATATTGAGATCCAGGTCATCGGCGACACCCACGGTAACTTTGTCCAGCTCGGCGAGCGTGATTGCTCCATGCAACGCCGCAACCAGAAGATCATTGAAGAATGCCCTTCCCCGCTGATTTCTGAAGAACTCCGCCAGCAAATGGCAAAAGCCTCCGTCAAGTTGATCACCTCCATCGGTTACGAAAACGCCGGAACCATCGAATACCTCGTCGACGAGAAAGCCGAGAACTTCTACTTCATGGAGATGAATACCCGTATCCAAGTGGAGCACCCCGTCACCGAGGAAGTCATGGGCTGTGAGCTCATCAAGGAGCAAATCCGTGTTGCTGCTGATGAACCGCTCTCAGATCACGTGCTCAATACGAACCCGCGAGGTCACTCGATCGAATGTCGAATCAATGCAGAGGATCCGTATAACAACTTCGCACCTAGTCCAGGAACCATTACCTTATGGTACACACCCGGAGGCAAGGGAGTTAGGATTGATACTCACGTTTACTCTGGTTACAGCGTGCCACCGCACTACGACTCAATGATTGCTAAGCTCATTGTCACAGCCTCTTCACGTGAAATTGCAATCCAACGCATGAAGCGCGCACTCTCTGAATTTAAGATCGAGGGCATCAAGACCACCATTCCGTTCCAGCAAGAAATCATGAACCACCCCGATTTCGTCAATGGCGAATACGGCATTGAGTGGGTTGGTGATTACATCAAGGCAACGCAGTCTCAGGACTAAGAGTAATCCCCTGATCAATCCCTTACTGCCACACCCCCAGCTCAAGCAGCTGGCGCTCCGCTTGCGGTTCCCACCCGCGGTTAGCTATCGGTGATGCTGGAGAGGGATGTAGAATTTTGCCGATCTTAAAGGCTTTATCGGGGAAATACTCCTCCACCGTCTCCCTCAATTTTTTCTCCGCGTAGGCACCGACACCGATGAGCCACTCGGGCTCGGTTGAGGCAATCACAGCAGCGAGATGCTTGCGGCAGGCTTTCTCCACCGGTACCATCTCAGATGCTGGCAACTTATCTGGTGTAATATTCCTACCTGTCTCCCCCATCCAAACCAGAGGACAATAATTCGCAATAAAGTGATCTTGGAAAAAATCACCTGCATCTGGAAACTTCTCAGCGAATAACCCCCAGAGACGGCGTCCACTGACCTCGGATCTGCTGCAATCAAAGCCCTCCACGGGACGCTTAGGGTGCTCATTTTCAGGCTTATCTATAGAGCCCGATATACCCATCCAATCACGAACAGAAGGGATCTCTCCGAAAGGGATTCCCGTTTGAGCCATACCCCACGGCCCGGGATTCATTCCCAGCATGATGACTTTTTTATGACCCCTACCATATCTATCTAAGTACTCATGGTGCCGGTCCCAAGCATACTCAGTGGGCAAATAAACATGACTTACAGGCTGAGCAAAACGCAGCGGCTTCAACGCCTGCACTAGTTCAGAAGCAGCATCGATCAACATCTTACTACTCACCTCAGAGCTATTGGCACCAGAATTCGGCATGTGCAGATCACAGCACCGAATCTCTCAAAATTCAAACTTCAAACTTCAGGTTCTTGCACTACACTGCCGCCCACTTGATGCCCTTCAATATCACCATTCCCGAGATTCCAATCAATGCGGACTCGATTTTCATCTATGGCTACTTCCTCTGTGTAGCCATGCTAGCAATGGTTTTACCTTTTAGCCTTTACGCTCGTCAGAGGAGACCGGGGATGAACTGGCATCGTAAAGGCCTCGTCAGCACCGATGCCCTCAACGTCTTTGACTTGCTTGGCCTCGCTATTTTCTTCTGCATCTATGCAGTCTTTCTTTTAGATTACCTTACCCCCGCAGCTGTCGACGAAAAAGGAAACCCGATTCAAGTTCACATTACCCCCATCATCTTAGCTGTGGGTATCATCGTACAGCTCGTACCCCCTTTGCTCGTTGCGGTCATGCTCAGAGCACGAGGCGTTCGCGTAAGAGATTTTCTCGGCCTGGACTGGAAACATGCGCGCTATCTGTGGGTTATCACCCCGGGTGGCGTGATCCTTGCCTATATGTTTCTCTTTTTCCTCGAATACCACGGCTACAGCGGCTGGCTAGAAGAGCAGTTCGGCAGTGATGCTCAGCTACAAGAGACCGTGAAAACCTACCAGGAAGCAAATGCGATTACCGTTCGCATCATGATCGCCATCAGCGCCATCCTAATCGCGCCTATTGCAGAAGAAATCGTATTCCGAGGATACATCTACACCACCACTAAACGCTTCTCAGGTCGCCTCTTCGCCACCTTGCTGTCATCTCTACTTTTTGGTGTAGTGCACTTTAACATTACAGCACTCATCCCTCTTATCTTTTTGGCTATCGTGCTTGCACTTGCCTACGAACTTAGCGGATCTTTATGGGCACCTATTTCGATCCACGCACTTTTTAATGCTAGCCAAATTCTTTTCCAAGAGGTGAAATTTCACTAGCTTTCTTGCCCACCCCGCTATCGTCATTCCCGTGATAAAGATATTCCAACCATATTTGATTATTTGCCTGCTTGCTCTCGGGCTGTGCTGCTGCAGCAAACGCGAAGCTAGCGAAGATCAAGGCAAAGCCAACGAGTCGGAGTCTCTACCCACAAAAACTAAAAGCAGTAACAACTCGCATCCAGAGCTTCACGCCAACCTGGACAAACAACCTGGACAAAACGCCATCTCTCAGCGTTGCCAAGAATGCCATAAAGACATCCACCACCATTGGCAAAAATCACATCACGGCCAAGCTAACAGACTGGTCGACCTCACACTTGATAGCAACCCGTTCGCAGGCAAAAAATTCCACGGAGTCGAAAAGTGGCACTTTACCCAAAAAGAAGAAAAATTCAGCATTAGCGCTAATGATAAGAAACACAGCGTCGGCATGGCTATTGGCGTTGACCCACTCATTCAGTATCTCGTCGCCGCCAGTGGTGGTCGTTGGCAAACACCGAGTGCAGCGTGGGATCCCCACCAAAAAGAATGGTTCGATGTCTTTAACGGCGACCAGCGCACCGAAGCAGACTGGGGGCACTGGACTGGGCGTGGCATGACATGGAATACCCAGTGTGCATGGTGCCACATGACCGACTACCGCAAAAACTACGATCTAAAAACAGACAGCTACAACAGCCAATGGAAAGAAATGGGAGTCGGCTGCACTCAGTGCCACGGCAACATCGCAGAAAAAGCAGATCAAAAATCCGGCTGCCTTATCGATATACCTGCTCATCAGGAAATGAAAAAAACCCACCCTGACCGAGTCTTTGAGAACTGCGCTACTTGTCATAGCAGGCGCGCCGCCTTCGATCATGATTTTCACGTTGGAGACAAGTTCGGTGACCACTTCCAGCTCCAGCTTCCAGTTCAGCCAAACCTATTTTACGCAGACGGGCAGATTCTCGACGAAGACTACGTCTGGACATCTCTACGCACCAGTAACATGGGCCACAAAGGCGTACGATGCTCCGACTGCCACGACCCGCACAGCAACCAGCTCAAGCTGCCACTCACCAACAACGCCTTGTGCATGTCCTGCCACTCAGGCGGCTCAAACGGACGCATCAGTGGGGCAATCATCATTGACCCAGCGACCCACACAAAGCACTTCGGTGTCGGCAAGCACAACGACGTTGGTTCTGGCCATTCCTGTGTCGACTGCCACATGTCACAAACCACCTACATGGGGCGCGACCACCGCCGCGACCATGGATTCCACGTCCCCGACCCACAGCTAACGAAGGAACTTAACATCCCCAATGCCTGCAACAAGTGCCACGAAGACAAGGACACCGATTGGGCAATCAAGTGGACCAATACTTGGTATGGGGACAAACTTCACACCCCTGAGCGAAAGCGTCAGCGAGCTCGCACACGAGCCATCGGCAATGTCTACAGTGGCAACCCAAACAGCCTTGCGGCCATGCTCACTGCATACCAACAGGAGCCCAACCCCTACTGGCAAGCATCTCTGATCCAAATCATGCAGGGCTTCGCCACGGACCCACGAGTTCAAAAACTGGCGCGCCAAGCCTTGCGCAGCAAAGAGTCAATCGTCCGCGCTTCCGCTTGTCAGATTCTTGAGTTCAGCACAGACAACGGCCCATGGCTGGAGCCCATGCTCCAAGACCCTGTCAAAGAAGTTCGCCTAGCGGCTTCCTGGGCATGGCGCACACGCCTCTCTGAGCGATCAGACGCCCTCAAGGAGCTTAAGGAAACCATTACCTTCACCGCGGATCAACCTGCCGGAGCCATGCGCATGGCGCAGCTTGAATCTGAAGCTGGCAAACTTGCTGAAGCAGAACAATGGATCAAAAAAGCCCTCGCTCTTGACCAGACCTCGGCTGCAACCCACGAATACTACGCGATCCTTCTGAGCCAAATGAACAAGCCCGCAGATGCACTCGTTCAACTCAAAGCTGCCGCCAAGCTCGACCCCGAAAATCCACGCTACATCCACTCACAGGCACTTACTTATTCCGAACTCGGACAACAGGACAAGACCGAGCAATTACTGCGCAAAGTCATACAAGTCGCCCCCGGCTACTACCCTGCCCATAAGAATCTTGGCTTACTCTTTGCCAGTCAGAACAAACTCAATGAATCCATTCAGTCACTCTACAGGGCCGAGCAACTCAACCCAAGTGACCCCTCCATCCCTTATGCTCGTGCTACCGTTCATCTACGCATGGGACAGAAAATGGAAGCCTTTGAAGCATGCCGCAATTGCCTCGGCATCGACCGCAACTATCAGCAGGCACTACAGCTGCTTCGCAGAATTGGTAATCCTAACAGCCCATAGAGCTTTACAATTTATCATATCAAAAACTCTGCTATCCATTGCTCACCGAACGATTTCACCACTAACTCGATTCAGCATACTTTATCTACCAACCACCATCTGAATAATGTCCTCAACAATCACTTTAAAATCTGACGTCATCCTCGGCGTAGTCCCTACCCATATTAAATTCGTCGGCGGCCTCGTCCCTGATGACGACGGCAAGCTCCCGAGAGATGATCATGGCACCTTGATCGTAGTATCTGAGATGGCTCACCTCTGCCAAGCCTCCCCTGTCAAAATTGGAGCTGTTCAGATTTCCACCTTTCCTGGCGTAGCTGCGTCCGATACCGACGACATGATCTCCGGCCTCCGCGAGCTCGACTTAGAAATACATATCATCATGATGGTAGGCGGAGCTAATCCCCTTAACCCTGCTGACGAGGATAAGGTCGTTGAGCTACTAAGCGATGGCATAAATACAGCAAAGAAATATGGCATCACCAACGTCGCCTCAACCTCGTTTGAAGAGTGGATGAGTGGAGCCCCAGCAAAAGAGGGCGCTGAATACGATGCTGCCGTTGAACAGCTCGCTAAGGTTCATGCACGCGTCTACAACGACTGTAATATTGCTGACAGCTGCATTGAGCACTGGCACCTTGAGTTCCTTCGCGGCATCGAGTTCGCTACCTTCACCAACATTCCTAAGGCATGGAAAGTCATTGAGCGTGCCAATCAGATCGTCGGCAGCAAGTTCTTCCTACTCATGGTTGATGCCGCCCACTGCGGTGACTCTGGACTCACTATTCCTGAGAACGAGTCCGCCATCGCTGAGCTGGCGGCAGCCAACGAGATGGGACTCTTCCACGCATCCGCTAAAACCACCCGCGGCTGCCTCACTACAGATGACGGCTGGATCGGCGCCTTACTAGCATCTGCAGCCAAAACAGGTCAGCTCAAACACGCCTTCGTTGAGCTATTCCATCATGAGGACGTAGCTCTTGAAACCCTCAGAGACGCTGTCGACGGGCACGGAGTAGATACCACCGATGGCCGCAGCTACAGCGAAGTGGTCATTGATGGCCTAGTCGATGTTGGCCGCCGCCTCAACAACCTCAAGGCAAGAGGACTTTTATAAAAATCCCTCAAGCTGGCTAGTCCCATATCGAGCTCACCTTCGACGTCGCCTACGGCTCGATCCGCATGGAGCCCGTCTTCATGATTTAGCGGTGCAAGAGGTAAACTATGAGCAGCTCAAGCAACATCTACTTGCGGACAAGCAGCGGCTCTAGGAGCTCCTGAAGAGGAATCGGGTCAAACTCTGAATAAGCGCCTCAAGCTCCCTCGGTATTCTGAACACGAAATTGGTTCGGCGTATAACCCCTGTCTTTTTTGAATACTCTCATCAAGTATTCAGAAGAAGAGTATCCTACCCTTGCTGCGATATCGCTGATGCTCATATCCGTTTCCCTCAATAATTTAGCCACGAGCTTGAGACGACTCTTCTGAATTTCATGGGCAGGGCCATGGCCAAGGGACTTCACAAAGCGGCGCTCCAGTGCCCGGCGAGATAAACCCAATGCCTCAGCAAGCTCGCTGACCTGAAGTATCTGGCTCTGTAGATGCTCACGTATGTAGTGCATCGCCTTCCTAACATCCGGGTCGGAAATAGCCAAGGTCTCGGTCGATTCCCGGGTATTGATCTCAGCCTCTGCGATGCGCAAATCCTCATCAGGCAGCTCTTCGCCTTTGATCACGGCGTGCAGTAAACGCGCTGCCTCATGACCAACCTGCTCTGCCGGAGTCACCATGCCTGAGAGTGGCGGCGTGCACACCTGACAAAGCAGCTCATCATCATCTCCTGCCAGTACCGCTACTTGCTCCGGCACATCGATCCCGCCATCCAGACAGGCATTGAGCACATTGCGTCCACGGGCTGAAGCCCAGGTCCATATGCCGATGGGCTTAGGTAACTCCGTGAGCCAGGCGAGCAAGTCTTCACGCTTTTCTTGCCAACCACTCTGCCCCTGCCTCTGACTCGGATGATAGACTTCACAGGAAAACCCCCGTGCCTGCGCAGCCGCCTCGAAGGCTTCGCAATGACGTGCCACGTATTGCAAGTCCTCCAAGCCACAGTATGCCAGATGCTCGTAGCCCCGCTGTGCAAAGTGCTCCACAGCCGCTTCTGCCGCTGTTCGCACGTCACCCGTGATGCGATGAAAATCAACTCCTTTCAGCTCAATAGCTGAGACGTTAATCACCGGTTTCCCAAACGCTTTGAGCTCACGATACATCTCCAAATCGCCAATCCGTGCAATCACCCCATCCCCTTGCCAGCCTCTACCCAGAGCTAGTTTCTCATCCCTACCACTCTCCACCACCGTGAGCTGCCAGCCCGTTTGCTTCGTCGCGTAATCGGCAATACCACGGATCACGCGGCGGCCCCACCCCGTCGAGGTGTCCACCAATACCGCTATCCTAATGACCTTGCTCATCTTGTCGTAAATTAACTACTATCATCTACAATATAACCACAAACCAAGTCAAAACAACAAAAGCATTGGCGTAATAGTGCAGTCATCTGTCGTAAAAGTGCAGAATGATTCTCATCGCTGGCACGTATACTACTAAGGTATATCATACCCTTCCCCAGCTCCCATACCCCTCCCCAGCTCTTGTCCCATCACGCCAGCCACCTTCAATATGCCAATCAACATTCTGCTCCTGATCCTAGCCTTGCTCGCTTATCCTGCCCTGCGCGCGCAAGCTGCAGAGCTGACGCCGATCCCCATCGGCGATGGGCAGCTGCGTATCAACGAGCAGGGCTTGCGTTTCTCCTTTGTCGATGCGGAGGGCAAGACCACAGCACCTGCCCACCATGGCGCAGGCGCCTCATTGAATGGATCGGCCTTGAGTGTGGAGAAACGATTGGACGGTCATCGCTTCGCATTGGTTTCCCAGAAAGGGCAACGGGCAACCCTCACCATTTCCCACGATGACGGGCACACCCAATTCAGCTTTGTCCCAGAGCTGCCTGCCACCCACGCTAAACCCCATCTGTTTGCCGTCCAGCTCGGCGGCATGCCCGTGGCATACGGGCTTGGGGATGTCGGTGGCTGGAACCAGACCCTCAACCTTATCAATAAAGAGGAAACCACCTACAAAATAAGACACGATGGCGGGAAGCTCCGATGGTTGAGCTCCTTTATCATCTTCCCACAAAACAACTTCGCCAGCGTCACTTTCGACGGCCAAGATCAAGTGGTAACACTCAGTAAATCCGGCTATAAAATGGCGGTGAAAACCTCCGAAGCTGCCGTGTTTTCCTTCTTTACTGGGTCGATGCCCGATCTCTATGCAAGTTATCAGAAGGTGCTAAAAAGCCGTGGCTATCCGCTGGTGAAACCCAAGTCCCGCCTCTTCGAGCTCGGCTGGGAATCATGGGCCGCCCTCGGTTGGCAAACAAATTCCAAGACCATGCT
>Ga0102888_1000345_pt1 | contig 10570 bp, 7 predicted proteins | sample Colrivmeta1551A3_FD_84500 | JGI IMG/M metagenome (GOLD analysis project Ga0102888, IMG submission 84500) | Estuarine microbial communities from the Columbia River estuary - metaG 1551A-3 | ecosystem: Environmental > Aquatic > Marine > Intertidal zone > Estuary | place: USA: Columbia River Estuary... | reverse complement strand
TTTTAGCATCTTCCGCTTCTGCTTTGGCTTGTTTGACCAAATCCCTTCTACGTTCTTCCGTTAAAGGAGGCACGTTAATGATAATTAGGTCGCCATTGTTCATAGGGTTAAATCCTAAATTGGCGTTTGTAATGGCTTTTTCAATTTCTTGAAGCATGTTTTTTTCCCAAGGCTGTACCGAGATGGTTCTCGCATCTGTGGTATTTACATTGGCCACTTGTGAGAGTGGCGTTGGAGATCCATAATAATCTACCTTAACGGTAGAGAGCATAATAGGACTCGCTTTTCCAGCCCTGATTTTTGCAAATGATTTTTCTAAATGCGCCATGGCTCTGTCCATGTTTTCTTTAGCGCTGTCTAATATAAAATCTACTTCTTCATTCATCTTTAAAACGATGTTTTTATAAGTTTACAACTGTTCCTATAGCTTCTCCAGAAACAATCTTTAAAAGGTTTCCTTTCTTATTCATGTCAAATACAATGATAGGAAGTTCATTTTCCTGACTTAAAGTAAACGCAGTGGTGTCCATTACTTTCAGCCCTTTTGACAGTACTTCATTAAAAGAAATATTGTCAAATTTAGTGGCATTAGCATCTTTTTCTGGGTCTGCAGTGTAAATGCCATCTACCCGTGTTCCTTTGATAATAACGTCTGCTTCTATCTCTATAGCCCTAAGCACTGCTGCAGAATCTGTGGTGAAATATGGATTTCCAGTACCTCCACCAAAAATAACTACACGACCTTTTTCTAGGTGTCTCATAGCGCGTCTTCTAATAAAAGGCTCCGCTACTTCATTAATCTGAATCGCAGATTGCAGGCGTGTTTGAACGGCTATTTCTTCTAAAGCACTTTGTAAGGCCAGTCCGTTTATGACAGTGGCAAGCATACCCATATGGTCTCCTTGAACCCGATCCATCCCGTTGCTGGCTGCTGCCAAACCTCTAAAAATATTACCTCCGCCAATAACAATGGCCACTTCAATGCCCTTTTCTACAACCGCTTTGATCTCTTGAGCGTAATCTGCAATACGCTTTGGATCTATTCCGTATTGCCTATCTCCCATGAGGGCTTCTCCGCTTAATTTCAGTAAAATTCTTTTGTATGGCATTTTTTAGGGGAATTTCTTTTCACAAAAATAATCAAATTTATTTAGGCATAGCGATTATGTGTGTAATGAGATTCAAAAAAAAACCCGCGTTCGAAGAACGCGGGTTTTTTTAATGTTATTTGAGTAGGGATTATCCTAATGCTACACGAGCAAAAGAAACTACTTCAAGAGTTGCGTCTGCAGTTTTTACATACTGCGCTACACTCATTTTAGAATCTTTAATAAATTCTTGATTGACTAAAGTATTGTCTTTCATAAATCTAGTGATTTTTCCTTTGGCAATATTGTCTAACATAGCCTCTGGTTTACCTTCTTGACGCAATTGGTCTTTTGCAATTTCAATTTCTTTGTCAATAATGGATTGGTCTACACCACTTTCATTTAAGGCAACTGGATTCATTGCAGCAGCCTGCATAGCCACATCTCTAGCGATCACATCTGCTCCGGCTGGTGCAGCAGACAAACCTACTAAAGTAGCAATTTTGTTTCCTGCGTGAATGTAGCTTCCTACGAATGCAGCACTTAATTTCTCAAATCCGCCAATTTCTATTTTTTCACCAATAACACCAGTTTGCTCAGTCAATTTTTCTTGAACAGACGTTCCTTTGAAATCAGCTCCTAAGAAAGCTTCTTTGGTGTCAAAATTCAGGGCTAAAGAAGCCAATTCTGTAGCCAAGGCTACAAAAGAATCATTTTTAGCAACGAAGTCAGTTTCGCAATTTAAAGAAATGGCAACTCCTTGTGTATTGTCTGAATTTAACACTGCAATTGCAGCACCTTCACTAGAATCTCTGTCTGCTCTATTGGCAGCTACTTTTTGTCCTTTTTTGCGTAATATTTCAATAGCTGTATCAAAGTTACCCTCAGCTTCCACTAAGGCTTTCTTACAGTCCATCATACCGGCACCGGTAGTTTGTCTTAATTTGTTTACTTCTGCAGCAGTAATATTTGCCATGTTATTTTGATTTACTTTATATTAACTTAATGCAGCTAGTAAATCTGCTTTCTTCATACTAGAAATACCTTCTACACCTTTTGCAGTAGCCATTTCTTTTAATTCAGCAACAGTCTTGCTGTTTAAGTCATCTGCTGGAGCTGCTTCAGCTTTTGGAGCTGTCTCAGCTTTTGGAGCTGCTTCTTGTGCGTCAGAGGCACCTTCTTTTTCAGCAGTTTTTTCTGATTTTCTTTCTGATAATCCTTCTGCAACAGCACCAGTAACATGGGCTAAAATTGCTTCGATAGATTTAGACGCGTCATCGTTAGATGGGATCACGTAGTCTATTTGTTTTGGATCTGAGTTGGTGTCTACCATGGCAAAGATTGGAATGTTAAGCTTTAAAGCTTCTTTCACAGCAATATGCTCTCTCATGGTGTCTACAACAAATAAAGCGCCAGGCAAACGAGTCATGTCAGATATAGAACCTAAGTTTTTCTCCAATTTTGCTCTTAAACGATCTACCTGTAAACGCTCTTTCTTAGAAAGGGTTAAAAAGGTACCATCTTTTTTCATGCGATCAATTGTAGCCATTTTCTTCACAGCTTTACGGATCGTTATAAAGTTGGTTAACATACCGCCTGGCCATCTTTCTGTGATGTAAGGCATGTTTACATTAGCCGCTTTTTCAGCCACGATGTCTTTTGCTTGTTTTTTAGTCGCTACGAAAAGAATTTTTCTACCAGAGGCAGCAATTTTCTTTAATGCTTCGTTAGCTTCTTCAATTTTTGCAGCAGTTTTGTAAAGGTTAATTACGTGAATACCATTACGCTCCATGTAGATGTAAGGAGCCATGCTTGGATTCCATTTTCTTGTAAGGTGACCGAAATGCACCCCAGCCTCTAATAGGTCTTTAACTTCAATTTTGTTTGCCATTTTTACTTAGTTTACTTTCTGTTGGATTAGCAATGCTACTACGTAACATTTAGATGCTAAACTAGTTTCTGGTGTATCCAGATAACAACTTATTTATAATAAAGACCTCCCAAGATGGGAGGATACTTTTAAGAACATATAAAGGCCCTACGAATAAGGCCTTAATTTTATAGTTTAAACGATTAACGCTTAGAGAATTGGAATTTCTTACGGGCTTTCTTCTGTCCGAATTTCTTACGCTCTACCATTCTTGGATCTCTCGTTAAAAGACCTTCTGGCTTAAGTGTTAACCTGTTTTCTACGTCAATATCACACAACGCTCTAGAAATACCTAAGCGTACTGCTTCAGCTTGACCAGTGATACCACCGCCATACACATTCACTTTTACGTCATAAGTCCCTTCTGTTCCTGTAAGGGCGAAAGGTTGTTGTACTTTGTACTGTAAGGTAGCTGTTGGAAAGTAGTTCTCTAGATCTCTTTTGTTGATCGTAACTTTACCGTTTCCTGGTGTAAGGTATACACGAGCAACCGCTGTTTTTCTTCTTCCTATTTTGTGAATTACTTCCATTGCTAAAATGATTCTAAGTTTATTACTACAGGTTTTTGCGCTTCTTGACCGTGCGCTGTACCTTCGTATACTTTTAAATTTCTGTAAAGATCCGCACCTAATTTGTTTTTAGGCAACATTCCTTTCACTGCTTTCTCAACAAGACCAATAGGCTTTTTCGCTAGTAATTCACTAGCAGTAAGAGAACGCTGACCTCCTGGAAAACCAGTGTGTCTGATGTAAGTTTTAGTCTGCATCTTATTACCAGTCATGGTAACTTTCTCCGCATTTATAACTATAACGTTGTCCCCGCAATCTACGTGAGGGGTGTAGTTAGGTTTGTTTTTACCTCTAAGCATAATAGCTATTTTAGAAGCCAAACGTCCTAAAGTTTGTCCTTCTGCATCTACCAGTACCCACTGTTTGTTAACTGTAGCTTTGTTAGCTGAAACAGTTTTGTAACTTAATGTGTCCACACTAATATTTTTATTGATTAAACACTATAATCCCGATAATCGGGCTGCAAATGTACAACTAATTAGTTGAATTCCAAATGCTGTTTTTTGATTATTTTCGTATAAAGTTCATTTTTTTTGTTTTTTGAACTCATAAGGAAATGTTAAAACTCCTGTGAGTGGCTCATGTTACAATTGAGCAAGGTATTTTTGCCACTTATTCCACCCTATATTTATGCGCTTTAAATACCTTACTGTTCTTTTTTTTGTAACTAATTTCTTTGTCTATTCTCAGGAAGATACTACAGTTTCTGACACGCTAAGGCCGTCTAAATATGATCAGAAGACCTATACAACTCAGCGACTACCAAAAAATGAAGCGCCTAGTATTGATGGTATTATTAAAGAATCTATTTGGGATATTGTTCCATGGACAGGAGATTTTATAGAACAAATGCCCGATGAGAATACTTCTCCAGCCCAAGAAACACAATTTAAAATTACCTATGATTCAAAATACCTTTATGTAGCGGTGCGTTGTTTTGACACTGAACCTGATAAAATAGAAAAGCGTTTGTCTAGGCGAGATGGCTTTCAGGGAGACCGAGTAGCTTTTATATTGGATAGTTATTTAGACAAGCGAACTGCTTTTGCCTTTTCTGTCACTGCCGCAGGGGTAAAAGGAGATGAGTTTGTCTCTGAAAATGGCAACAATTGGGACGACTCATGGAACCCTATCTGGTACGTGGCCACTCATATTGATGAGCTGGGTTGGACGGCAGAAATGAAGATTCCCTTCAGTCAATTAAAATTTGGAAATGCCAAAGAACAGTTTTGGGGCTTACAACTTTCCAGAATGTTATTTAGAGCGCAAGAGCGTTCTGCTTGGGATAGAATTCCACAAAATGCTGCAGGGATGGTCAGTGAATTTGGGACCCTAAGGGGACTGATAGATATTGAGCCACAAAGGCAGTTGGAAATTCAACCTTTTACTGTGGGCCAATACGACACTTATCAGGCCCAAAGCGGCAATCCTTTCAGAGATGGTAAGGATCCTAAGCTCAATGTAGGTTTAGATGCCAAAATTGGTATTACCAATGACCTGACTTTAAACCTTACGGTGAATCCAGATTTTGGTCAGGTGGAGGCAGATCCTGGGGCCATAGCCTTAGATGGTTTTCAAATCTTTTTTAGAGAACAGCGGCCATTTTTTGTAGAGAATAAAAATATTTTTGATTTTAGGTTTGCCAACGGAAACGACAATTTGTTCTATTCTAGAAGGATTGGCAGAAGTCCACAGTTGGGGGCATCGGCGCCCGAAGGGGACCATACTAAAAGGCCAAACAATACTACTATTTTGGGGGCCGCTAAGTTTTCTGGTAAGACTAAAAACGGTTGGTCTTTGGGTCTTTTAGAGAGTGTGACTAGTGGGATGTATGCGCAATCCGACCTCAATGGACAAAGAACAGAGACTTTGGTGGAGCCCATGACCAATTATTTGGTGGGGCGTGCACAGAAAGATTTTAACAACCGCATGTCTTTCTTGGGGGCTATTTTTACGGCCACCAACAGGCAATCAGATCCATTGGCAGTTTCTTTACACAAAGCAGCCTATACAGGTGGAATTGATTTTTTGCACCAATGGAAAGACCGTACTTATTACATAGAAGGGAATGTGATTGGTTCTAGGGTGCAAGGCACTCCAGAAGCCATTAAAGAAACCCAGGAAAGTATTGTGCATATGTTCCAGCGTTCAGACGCTACGCATGTTAGCTTAGATCCTACTAAAACCAGTATGACAGGGACAGGGGGTAAGTTGGTTTTTGGAAAAGGAGCGGGTCTTTGGCAATACAGTATGGGGGGGAATTGGCGTTCTCCTGAATTAGAACTCAACGATGTGGGATTTTTAAGGAAAACAGACCTCATTAGGCAGTTTGCGAATTTAAGGGCCCAATTTTTAGATCCTACCTCATGGTACAGGAGTGCCTCCCTTCGTTTTTCTCAGAGCAGTACTTATGATTTTCAAGGAAATAACAACCGCCTTCAGTATGATTTTAGGGGGGAAGTTAATACTATTAATAACTGGAATTTTGAGATGGGCCTTACCCACAAGCCCCTAATTAATATCAATGCATTTTTAAGGGGAGGGCCCAGGTGGCGTTTTTCTGAGGAAAATTTTATGTTTTTCTCTGTGGGTTCGGACGATCGTAAAAAACTGGCTGTTGGAGCTGGTTTTGTGAAGAGCCAGGCGCAGGACAATAATTTTTCTTTGGATCGATATGGGGTAGACCTCACCTACCAACCTTTAGATGCCTTGAGTATGTCTTTGGAGCTGGAGTATGAGGTAAACCCATCCAGAACGCAGTATGTCACTCAAGGTCTGGCCAATGGCCTTCCTTATTATATTACAGCGGCTATTGACCAGACGTCTTTTGTGACTTCTATGCGTTTGAATTATACGATTAATCCAAACTTAACCATTCAGTATTACGGACAGCCTTTTATTGCCAATGGCGTCTATTCAGATTTTAATTATGTGACTAATGCTGCAGCCAAACGCTTAGATGACCGAGTGGCTTTTTATGACGCACAGCAATTGAAAAAAGAAAATGGCAGTTACTTTGTAGATCAGGATAGAGACGGTTCTAGCGATTTTTCGTTTTCAGATCCTGACTTTTCTTTTGTTCAATTTAGGTCTAATCTCGTGATGCGTTGGGAGTATATTCCTGGATCTGAACTGTTTTTGGTTTGGTCACAGGGGGCTACAGGTTTTGCCAATCCAATGGATGGATTGGGTTTCAGTCTTAGGGATCAGATCCTAAATCAAAAATTAGAAAACACTTTTTTAATTAAAGCTACTTACAGGTTTGCCAGATAAATTATTCACCATAAACGGTGACTTAGTTAGCCGGTGTTTGGTCACTTTTTTAGTGGGCTTCTAGCCAGTTTTCACCTACCCCTAATTCTACGTCTAAAGGGACGGTGAGCGTAAACGCGTTTTCCATGGCAGATTTAACAAGTGCTTTGACTTGTTCTAGCTCTGGTTTGTACACATCAAAGACCAATTCATCATGTACTTGTAGAAGCATTTTTGTTCGTAACTTTTGGTCGTCTAGTGCCTTTTGAACTGCAATCATAGCCAACTTTATAATATCTGCGGCACTTCCCTGAATAGGCGCATTCACTGCATTTCGCTCTGCTGCACCTCTTACTATGGCATTGTTGGCGTTAATGTCTTTTAAATACCTTCTACGTCCTAATACTGTTTCCACATAACCATTTTCTCTGGCAAAATTTACTTGACTATTCATATAGGCCTTGAGCTTTGGATAACTTTCGTAATAGGTGTCTATGAGTGCTTTTGATTCTGCCCTGCTCAAATCTGTTTGGTTGCTGAGTCCAAAGGCAGATACACCATAGATAATACCAAAATTAACGGTTTTGGCATGGCTTCGCTGCTCCCTACTTACGGATTCTAGAGGCACATTAAATACTTTTGCTGCAGTGGCAGCATGTATGTCTGCGCCTTCTTTAAAGGCAGCGATCATATTGTCTTCTTCACTGAGTGCCGCTATGATCCTTAATTCTATTTGAGAGTAATCTGCTGCCAATAATAGGTGCTCTTGATCTCTTGGAATAAAGGCTTTTCTGATCTGTTTTCCCCTTTCTGTTCTGATAGGAATGTTCTGTAAATTTGGATTGTTGCTGCTCAATCTTCCCGTTGCGGCTACCGTTTGCATATAGTCTGTGTGTACCCTTCCTGTTTGAGCAGACACTTGGAGCGGTAGTGCGTCTACATAGGTGCTTTTCAGCTTAGCAAGCCCTCTGTATGCTAAAACATCGGCAATTATTTTGTGTTCTTTGGCCAAATAAGACAGTACATCTTCTGCGGTAGAGTATTGCCCTGTCTTGGTTTTTTTTGGTTTTTCTACCAACTGCATTTTTCCAAAAAGAATGTCGCCCAATTGTTTTGGAGAAGCAATATTAAAGGTTTCTCCTGCGGCCTCATAAATGTCTTTTTCTAATTGGAGAATATCCTTGTCTAAGGTTACAGATAGTTCGTTTAGAAAGGCCACATCTAGGTTAATGCCTTCTAATTCCATACCCGCCAATACCCTTAACAAGGGTGCCTCCATGTCTACGAAAAGAGACTCATTTCCTGCAGCCGCCAATTCTGTTTTGAATTGTTGTGCCAACTGAAAGCAAAGGTCTGCGTCTTCTACCGCATAGGCTACTTGCTGATCAAGCGCCACTTCTCTCATACTTATTTTTTGTTTTCCTTTTCCTATTAACGTCTCAATAGCTATGGGCGTGTAGTTTAAGTAAGTTTCGCTCAGAACGCTTAGGTTGTGTCTCATGTCTGGATTGATGAGGTAATGGGCCAACATAGTGTCAAAACAAGGGCCTTTTACTTCAATGCCATAATGGTGGAGTACCTTAAGGTCATATTTTAGATTTTGCCCTACCTTTTCAATGCCTTCGTGCTGAAAAAATGCTTTGAGTTCAGATAAGATTTCACTTGTTTCCTCCTGGTCTTCAGGAAGGGATATGTAGAATCCTTTATGGGCCTCCCAGCTAAATGCCAGACCAACAAGGTTCGCTTCTAAAGGATCTAGGCTGGTTGTTTCTGTGTCAAAACACACCTGAGGTTGTTGCAATAGTTTTTGGGTAAATAGTTTCATGCCCAGTCCTGGGCTTACCAATTGATAGTGGTGGGAAACTTCATTTATGGTTTTTCTTGAGCTGAATATTTGTACGCCATCTGTGCTGTTCTCAGCGGTGTCAAAAAGCCCAAATTGCCCACTTCCAGCGCTAGTAGCTTCTGCCTTTTTCTGACTGTTGGCCTCTGGATTGTTTGGGGTTTCTTTGGGTGCGAAAAACAACCTAAGAAATTGCTCCGTAAGCCTTCTAAATTCCAGTTTCTCAAAAATGGCCTGAACCTTTTCGCTATCTGGTGTGGAGAGCTCATAAGCGGCTGCATTAAAAGTAACGTCACAATGAATATTAATGGTGGCTAATTTTTTTGACAGTAAACCGAGTGCAGCGTTTTCAGAAACTTTTTCTTTCATTTTCCCTTTGAGCTGATCTGTGTTGGCCAAAAGGTTTTCCATGCTTCCAAAATCTGCCAAAAACTTTTTGGCTGTTTGTTCTCCTACGCCTGGAAGTCCTGGTATATTGTCACGGGCGTCTCCCATCATGCCTAAATAGTCTATGACTTGTTCAGGCCTTTCTACACCAAATCTTTTTTGAATCTCAGGAATCCCCCAAATTTCTATTCCATTCCCCATCCTTGCGGGACGATACATGAAAATATTTTCAGACACCAATTGACCAAAGTCTTTGTCCGGGGTGACCATAAAGACCTGGTAGTCTTCTTTTTCTGCCTGTTTGGCTAGCGTACCAATAATGTCGTCTGCTTCTAAGCCTTCTAAAACGACAACTGGGATGTGCATGGCCCTTAGAATTTCTTGAATATAAGGCACTGCGAGTCTAATAGCATCTGGCGTCTCTAATCTATTGGCTTTGTATGCTGGAAATAACTCGGTGCGTTCACTACTGCCGCCTTTGTCAAAGCATACCGCTAAATGGTCTGGTTGCTCTCTTTTAATTACATCGAATAAAGAATTCATGAACCCCATGATGGCAGAGGTGTCTTCCCCTTTAGAGTTAATTCTTGGATTTTTAATCAGTGCGTAATAGCCTCTAAATATTAAAGCATAGGCGTCTAAGAGGAAAAGTCTTTTTTTGGACATTCTAAAAAAATTATTGAGGACTCTATGTTAAAGTCCATTTTAGGGTGCGTTTTTACGCACACAATGATACATTAAATATAAGAAGTAGCCGGTCTGTTTTCTTGGCCAAAATGGTCGTAATAACTATAAGAGAATCCTGGTTGAATACAGAATGCGCCCGTTTCTCCCGCTTTGTTTAAAGCGATAAAGCCCACTTGAAAGTTGGCGTATTCAGGATTTTTTTTCACAATGCGGCCCACCGCTTCTTCACAGGCTTTTTGAGGGCTAAACCCTTGTCTCATGAGTTCTACGATTAAAAAACTACCCACTGATTTTACCACTTCTTCTCCCACCCCAGTAGCAGTTGCAGCACCTATTTCATTGTCTACAAATAGTCCGGCGCCAATAATGGGGGAATCACCAACACGACCAGCCATTTTGTAAGCCATACCGGATGTAGTACAAGCGCCAGAGAGGTCTCCGTTTTTGTCTATGGCCAGCATGCCTATAGTGTCGTGATTTTCAATATTTATAATGGGTTTGTATTGGGAGGTTATTTTCCAAGTTTCCCATTCAGCTTTTGATTGGGGCGTGAGTAAATTGTCTTTTTTAAAACCCATTTCATAGGCGAACTGTTCGGCTCCCTTCCCAGCTAACATCACGTGGGGCGTTTCTTCCATTACCTTTCTAGCCACATTGATAGGGTGGGCAATATTTTGTAAATAGACCACTGATCCGCAGTTTCCCTCGGCATCCATAATACAAGCGTCTAGAGTTACTTCTCCATCCCTGTCTGGTCTTCCGCCTTTTCCAACGGTCTGATTAGATAAATCGGACTCTTCTACCATGACCCCTT
>Ga0102888_1000323_pt1 | contig 10946 bp, 17 predicted proteins | sample Colrivmeta1551A3_FD_84500 | JGI IMG/M metagenome (GOLD analysis project Ga0102888, IMG submission 84500) | Estuarine microbial communities from the Columbia River estuary - metaG 1551A-3 | ecosystem: Environmental > Aquatic > Marine > Intertidal zone > Estuary | place: USA: Columbia River... | reverse complement strand
TTAGAATTTGAGTACTTACGTAGACCTGGTTTACTAATTCTTTCAATTTTCTTGATCACTGGATCTTTGGTAAGCTTGTCATACTTTAAAGCGATTTTGATAGTTCCCTGAGGCCCTTTATCATCTTCAAACTTGTAGCTTAACACAAATCCTTGGTCAAAAAGAATTTTTGTGATTTCTTTTTTTAGATTAGACGCCGGTATTTCAACAACACGGTGCCCTGCATTTACTGCATTTCTAACTCTCGTTAGGTAATCTGCGATTACATCTGTATTCATTTTTATTAAGTTGCGGTAATGGTTTTCTGAAATACTACTATTTCAAAACCTTTCACCAATTTATAATGCTTATTATAGTACTAAAAATTTAGTTTACCAAGATGCTTTTCTAACACCTGGGATAAGTCCTTGATTTGCCATTTCACGGAATGTTACACGTGAAAGTCCAAATGTTCTCATGTATCCCTTTGGTCTTCCTGTAAGTTTACACCTGTTGTGCATACGAATTGGAGAAGCGTTTTTTGGTAATTTCTGTAATGCTTCGTAATCTCCAGCTTCTTTTAAAGCTTTGCGTTTCTCAGCATATTTAGCTACCGTTTTTGCTCTTTTAACCTCACGGGCTTTCATTGATTCTTTAGCCATCTTAGTTCTTTTTAAAAGGTAAACCTAGTTCTGTTAATAATGATTTTGCTTCTTTATCTGTAGCAGCAGAGGTCACAAAAGTGATATTTAAACCTTCAATCTTTTTTACCTTATCGATATCGATCTCTGGGAATATAATTTGTTCAATTACACCCAGTGAGTAGTTTCCTCTTCCGTCAAAACCAGTGGCTTTGATACCGTTGAAGTCACGTACTCTAGGTAGTGATGAAGTAACTAATCTATCTAGAAACTCATACATACGCTCACCTCTTAAAGTAACCATAGCTCCAATTGGCATACCTTTTCTAAGCTTGAATGTAGCAACATCCTTTTTAGAAATAGTAGCAACGGCTCTTTGGCCAGTGATGTTTGTCAATTCTTCTACAGAATAGTCAATCAATTTTTTATCGGCTACAGCAGCTCCAACACCACGAGACACAACAATGCGCTCTAGTTTTGGTACTTGCATTACATTTGTGTAACCAAATTCCTCCTTAAGAGCACCAATTATTCTGCTCTTATATTCTTCCTTAAGTCTTGGTAAATATCCCATAACTATAATACTTGATTCGATTTTTTAGAAAATCGTACTTTGTTACCATTTTCCATTTTATATCCTACACGTGTTCCTGTTCCTGTTTTAGGATCAACAAGTGAAAGATTTGAAATATGTATAAGAGCTTCTTTTTCAGTAATTCCACCTTGAGGATTAGCCGCACTTGGCTTCTCATGTTTCTTTACCATATTAACTCCCTCTACGATTGCTTTGTTTTTTTCAAGAAATACACGCAATATTTTACCCTCAGATCCTTTGTGGTCTCCAGCAGTAACTACTACGTTGTCTCCAGATTTTAATTTAAGCTTTGCCATTTTAATTTTCGTATTAAAGCACCTCTGGTGCCAATGATACTATTTTCATGAATTGTCTATCACGAAGTTCTCTTGCAACTGGTCCAAATACACGTGTACCTCTCATCTCACCTTGTGGGTTCAATAATACACAAGCATTGTCATCAAAGCGGATATATGATCCATCTGCTCTTCTTACCTCTTTTTTGGTACGTACCACAACAGCTGTTGAAACTGTTCCTTTTTTTACGCTACCATTTGGAGTTGCATCTTTTACAGTTACTACTATCTTGTCACCAATAGAAGCATACCTTCTTTTAGTTCCACCTAGTACTCTAATGGTTAAAACCTCTTTAGCACCAGTGTTGTCTGCGACCTTAAGTCTTGATTCTTGTTGTAACATATCTTACTTCGCTCTTTCAATGATTTCTACTAATCTCCAACATTTGGTTTTACTCATAGGTCTAGTTTCCATGATCTTTACAGTATCACCTTCGTTGCAGTTATTTGTCTCGTCATGTGCTACGTATTTTTTCGTTTTTAAAACGAACTTTCCGTACATAGGGTGCTTTACTTTTTTTACTTCAGCAACTACGATAGACTTATCCATCTTGTTACTAGTAACTACACCAACACGTTCTTTTCTTAAATTTCTTTTTAATTCTTCCATCTTTCAGCTTGGTACTTATTGTACTTCTCTTTTAGTTAGTTCTGTCGAAATTCTAGCTACTGTTCTCCTGTGAGTACGTAGTAAAACAGGATTCTCTAACGGTGAAATGGTGTGAGCCATTTTAAAATCTGAATACACTTTCTTAGCTTCTGCAAGCTGTGCTTGCAAATCTGCTGTTGATGCTTCGTTTATCTGTGATTGTTTCATAATACAGTTTCAAAAATTATGCTTGAAAATCTCTAGATACAACAAACTTTGTTTTCACTGGAAGTTTTTGAGCCGCAAGGCGCAATGCTTCTTTTGCTGTTTCCATAGGTACTCCAGATACTTCAAATAAAACTCTACCTGGCTTAACAACTGCTGCCCAATATTCTACAGCACCTTTTCCCTTACCCATACGAACCTCTAAAGGCTTTTTGGTAATCGGTTTGTCTGGAAAGATCATGATCCACATGGATCCTTCTCTTTTCATAAAACGTGTTGCTGCAATACGAGCTGCTTCTATTTGTCGAGCCGTTAGGAAATTTGAATCTAAAGATTTTATTCCAAACGTTCCATAAGAAAGTTGATTTCCGCGTCCAGCATTACCCTTCATACGTCCTTTCTGTTGTTTACGGAACTTGGTTCTTTTAGGTTGTAACATTTTTTCTTTTACTTTAAAAAATTACTTTCTACGACGTGGCTTACTACCACCTCGTCCTTGATTTCCACCTTTTCCACCTTTTTGGTTACCCGTAGATAATCCAACTAGAGGAGAAAGCTCTCTTTTACCATATACTTCACCTTTCATGATCCATACTTTAACACCCAGTCTACCATAAGTAGTGTGCGCCTCAACTAAAGCATAATCTATGTCGGCTCTAAATGTAGACAAAGGAATACGACCGTCTTTGTAAGACTCGCTACGTGCCATTTCGGCACCATTTAAACGTCCAGAAATTTGAATCTTGATTCCTTCTGCATTTAAACGCATTGCTGCTGCAATTGCCATTTTAATAGCACGACGGTATGAGATTCTATTCTCAATTTGTCTGGCTACACTGGCACCTACTAAAAATGCATCCAACTCAGGTCTCTTAATTTCGTGGATGTTGATCTGTACTTCTTTCCCTGTAATTTTCTTAAGCTCTTCTTTCAACTTGTCTACCTCTTGTCCACCTTTCCCGATAATAATACCAGGTCTAGCTGTAGTGATAGTAACGGTTACAAGTTTAAGCGTACGCTCAATAATTACTCTAGACACACTTGCTTTACTTAAACGAGCGTGAATATACTTTCTAATCTTGTCGTCTTCGGCTAATCTATCACCGTAGTCGTTTCCACCGTACCAGTTAGATTCCCATCCTCTGATTATTCCTAAGCGGTTTCCGATTGGATTTGTCTTCTGTCCCATTTATAATTTAGCTTTGTGTGTTATCGTTAGCCCCTAATACCAATGTAACATGGTTTGAGCGTTTTCTAATTCTGTGAGCACGACCCTGCGGTGCAGGACGTAATCTCTTTAGCATAGTTCCTCCGTCTACACGAATTTCCTTTACAAAAAGATCTGCATCTTCTATAGAGGCATCTTCGTTTTTAGCTTGCCAGTTTGCAATTGCAGACAATAACAATTTCTCTAAACGTCTAGATGCTTCTTTTGAACTAAATTTTAATAAATTTAGTGCTTTATCAATTTTCTCACCTCTAACCAAATCCGCCATTAAGCGCATTTTTCTTGGTGATGTAGGACAGTTATTAAGCTTAGCGAAGTACTGAGTCTTCTTAGCTTCTTTCATCTGTTCTGCTTTTTCTCTTTTACGAACTCCCATGGCCTATTATTTTTTACCTTTATTTTTTGCACCTGCGTGACCACGGAATGATCTTGTTGGTGAAAATTCTCCTAGTTTATGTCCTACCATATTCTCAGTAACATATACTGGCACGAATTGACGGCCATTATGAACTGCGATAGTTTGTCCTACAAAATCTGGAGTTATCATAGAAGCTCTTGACCAAGTTTTGATCACTGTCTTTTTGTTTGACTCCACATTGTTTTGTACTTTCTTATCTAACTTGTAGTGAACGTACGGTCCTTTTTTTAACGATCTTGCCATAGCTTATTTCTTTCTACGTTCAATTATGTATTTATTACTCTGCTTTGTCTTAGAACGGGTTCTAAATCCTTTTGCAGGAATACCGTTTCTAGAACGTGGGTGTCCACCAGAAGACTTCCCTTCACCACCACCCATTGGGTGATCGACTGGATTCATCACTACTGGTCTTGTACGAGGTCTTCTACCTTGCCATCTAGAACGTCCCGCCTTACCAGATACTGTTAACTGGTGGTCACTGTTTGATATCGCACCAATGGTGGCCATACAAGTAACTAAGATTAAACGTGTTTCACCAGAAGGTAATTTTACGGTAGCAAATTTACCATCACGGGCCATTAACTGTGCAAAGGCACCAGCACTACGAGCCAATACAGCTCCTTGTCCTGGACGCAACTCTATACAAGAGATAATTGTACCTAATGGAATTGATGAAAGGGCCATAGCATTTCCAATTTCTGGAGCAACTGAATCGCCAGAGACGATGTTTTGACCTACTTGAAGACCGTTTTGAGCAATTACATAACGCTTTTCACCATCTTGATAGTTTAATAAAGCGATAAATGCTGTACGGTTTGGATCATACTCGATAGACGCTACAGTAGCAGGAACTCCTGCTTTTTCACGTTTGAAATCGATGATTCTGTATTTCTTTTTGTGACCACCACCTATATAGCGCATGGTCATTTTTCCTTGACTGTTTCTACCACCAGATCTTTTGTTCGGAGCTAATAAACTTTTCTCCGGCTTATCAGTTGTAATGGGGTCAAATCCATTTACAACTCTAAAACGCTGTCCTGGGGTGATTGGTTTTAATTTTCTTACTGACATTTTTGTCTTTGTTTTAAATGAAAAGCTTATTCAGCTCCTCCGTAAAAATCTATTGTATCACCTTCCGCCACCTGTACAATTGCTTTTTTGTAAGCATTTGTTTTACCAGTTTGAACTCCCGTTTTTGTAAAACGAGTTTTTCTGTCCGGGCGGACATTTAATGTGCGAACTTTAAGAACAGAAACTTCATAAGCAGCCTCAACTGCTTTTTTGATTTCTACCTTATTCGCCTTTGGGTTTACTATAAATCCGTAACGGTTATTTAATTCCGCATCGGCTGTAGCTTTTTCCGTAATTATAGGTTTTATTAAGATACTCATCTTGTTTCTATTTACTTAAGTTTGACTCAATTCCTTCCAATGAACCTTCAAATAGTATAACACTATTTGCATTCAAAATTTTATAAGTACTTAGTTCTGAGTTACTTATGACTTCAGTACCTGTTAAATTTCGCGAAGACAAATATACATTATTATTTGGTTCACCCAACACAAACAATGATTTTTTGCCCTCAAGACCTAAAGTCTTTAATACAGCAGTAAAATCTTTTGTTTTAGGTGTGTCAAATTTTAAGTCTTCTAACACAACGATTGCCTTATCATTTGCCTTCATTGTAAGGGCAGATTTACGAGCTAAACGCTTCAAGTTCTTATTTAATTTAAACGAGTAGTTTCTTGGTCTAGGACCAAACATACGACCACCGCCTTTAAAAACACCAGACTTGATACTTCCCGCACGGGCAGTACCAGTTCCTTTTTGTTTTTTTATCTTTCTTGTAGATCCTGAAATCTCTGCGCGTTCTTTTGATTTATGCGTTCCCTGACGTTGGTTTGCCAAGTACTGCTTTACATCAAGATATACAGCGTGATTATTAGGTTCTATACCAAACACTTCTTTAGAAAGTTCAACCTTTCTACCTGTGTCTTTTCCTTTACTATCTAATACAGCTACCTTCATTATTTCTCGATGGTTACATAAGCGTTTTTATGTCCAGGAATACACCCCTTTACAACAAGTAGGTTCTTTTCAGCAACTACTTTTAAAACTCTTAAATTTTGAACTTTCACCTTTTCGTTCCCCATTTGTCCAGCCATCTTCATTCCTTTGAATACTCTCGCAGGATACGATGCTGCACCAATAGAACCTGGCGCTCTTAAACGGTTGTGCTGACCGTGTGTAGCTTGTCCTACACCGGCAAAACCGTGACGTTTTACAACTCCTTGAAACCCTTTACCTTTAGAAGTGGCTGCCACATCGACAAACTCTCCTTCAGCAAAATGTTCAACAGTGATTGTATCACCTAATTTAACTTCCTCATCAAAACCTTTAAATTCGGCGACTTTGCGTTTTGCAACGGTTCCTGCTTTTTTAAAGTGCCCTTGGGCAGCTTTAGTAGCAGTCTTCTTGTCATCGAAACCAAGTTGAAGGGCTTCATACCCATCAACTTCCATAGTTCTGACTTGGGTAACAACACAGGGGCCGCACTCAATAACGGTACACGGCATATTCTTACCGTTCTCGTCAAAGATGCTGGTCATCCCTATCTTTTTTCCAATTAACCCAGACATAATTTATTATTTATTGATTATTAAAATTCGTTGCTCATGCAACAGTTTTTCTTTTTTAAAATAAAACGGGGTCAAAATAAATTCGACCCCGAATATTACTTTGTTTACCGTTTTTCCTTCGCACGCAGCTTAGGACATGTTCATCTTCTGCAAAGCAGAAGCCTCATGATAATGAGATACCCACAAAAGTGAGCATTCACTTATACTTTTATCTCTACCTCTACACCACTTGGCAACTCTAACTTCATTAGAGCGTCAATTGTTTTTGAAGAAGAACTATAGATGTCCAATAATCTCTTGTAAGAACTTAATTGGAACTGCTCTCTACTCTTCTTGTTTACGTGTGGTGAACGTAGTACAGTAAAAATCTTTTTGTGTGTTGGCAATGGAATTGGCCCAGTTACAACAGCACCTGTTGACTTTACTGTCTTAACGATTTTCTCAGCAGATTTGTCTACTAAATTATGATCGTATGACTTTAATTTAATTCTTATTTTTTGACTCATTGCTGTAATATTAAGCGTTAGTTCCTCTTGCTGCAGTGATTACTTCTTCTGATATATTAGAAGGTGTTTCTGCATAGTGTGAAAAGTCCATTGTTGATGTTGCACGACCTGATGATAATGTACGGAGTGTTGTAACATATCCAAACATTTCAGAAAGTGGTACTGTAGCCTTAACGGTCTTTGCTCCTGCACGGTCACCCATGTCACTCACTTGACCTCTTCTTCTATTTAAATCCCCTACTATGTCACCCATATTCTCTTCAGGTGTAATCACCTCAAGCTTCATAATTGGCTCCATAATAACCGCTTTTGCAGCTTTTGCAGAGTTTTTAAATCCAAGTTTTGCAGCTAATTCAAAAGATAACTGATCTGAATCCACATCATGGTAAGAACCATCACGCAAAGTTACTTTCATTGAATCTACTTCATATCCTGCTAGAGGACCATTTACCATGGCCATCTTGAATCCTTTTTCAATAGATGGAATAAATTCCTTAGGAACGTTACCCCCTTTAATTACTGACTCAAATTGAAGCCCTACTACACCTTCATCTGCAGGTTCGATCGTAAATACGATGTCCGCAAACTTTCCACGTCCACCAGATTGTTTCTTGTAAACCTCTCTGTGATCTGCAGATCTTGTAATAGCTTCTTTATATTCAACCTGTGGTTGTCCTTGATTCACTTCTACGTTAAATTCACGTCTAAGACGGTCTACAATAACATCAAGGTGAAGTTCACCCATTCCTGATATAATAGTTTGCCCTGAAGCCTCGTCTGAACGTACCGTAAAAGTTGGATCTTCTTCAGCAAGTTTTGCTAAACCAATTCCTAGTTTATCAACATCTGCCTTGGTCTTAGGCTCCACCGCGATACCAATTACCGGATCAGGGAAGTCCATAGATTCTAAAACAATAGGATGTTTTTCTGCAGTTAGTGTATCTCCTGTTTTAATAGATTTAAATCCAACAGCAGCGCCAATATCTCCAGCTTCTATATAATCAATTGCATTTTGCTTGTTGGCATGCATTTGGTAAATACGTGAAATACGTTCTTTTTTACCAGAACGATTGTTTAAAACGTAAGAACCTGCATCCAAACGACCAGAATACGCTCTAAAAAATGCCAAACGACCTACAAAAGGATCTGTAGCAATTTTAAATGCCAGTGCAGCGAAAGGCTCCTTTACACTTGGCTTGCGAATTTCTTCTTTTTCTGTCTCTGGGTTCATTCCAACAATACCTTCCTTATCCATAGGAGAAGGCAGGTAACGACATACAGCATCTAAGAGAAACTGCACCCCTTTGTTTTTAAAGGCTGAACCACAAACCATAGGAATGATAGCCATATCCATTACAGCAGCTCTAAGTGCTGCATGCACTTCTTGCTCTGTAATAGAATCTTCATCTTCCATGAATTTTTCTAAAAGATTCTCGTCATAACTTGCAACTTCTTCAATTAAGAGTGCACGGTACTTACGAGCTTCTTCTTTCATGTCCTCAGGGATGTCAACAATATCAAATGTTGCACCTTGAGTGTTCTCATGCCAAATAATAGCACGATTTTTAACCAAATCAATAACTCCTTTGAAATCTTCTTCATCACCAATGTTTAAAACTATTGGCACTGCATTAGATTTCAACATATCTTTCACCTGTTGGCAAACTCCTAAAAAATCTGATCCTTGACGGTCCATCTTGTTAACGAACCCAATTCTTGGAACTTTATAGTTATCTGCAAGTCTCCAGTTAGTTTCAGACTGAGGCTCTACACCATCAACTGCACTAAACAAGAAAACCAATCCATCCAATACACGAAGAGATCTGTTTACCTCTACAGTAAAATCTACGTGACCAGGTGTGTCAATAATGTTAAAGTGATATCCTTTTGTGTCTGGTGTTGCTTCTCCGTTTTCTATCGGAAATTTCCACTCACAGGTAGTAGCAGCAGAAGTAATGGTAATACCACGTTCTTGCTCTTGCGCCATCCAATCCATTGTTGCAGCACCATCATGTACTTCACCAATTTTGTGTGAAACTCCAGTATAATATAAAACACGCTCAGTTGTGGTAGTTTTACCAGCATCAATATGAGCAGCAATTCCTATATTTCTTGTGTATCTTAAATCTCTTGCCATTTCTATTAGAATCTAAAGTGTGAGAATGCTTTATTTGCTTCGGCCCTTTTGTGCGTATCAGTACGCTTTTTAACCGCTGCTCCTTCTTCTTTAGCTGCTGCTAGAATCTCTGAAGCTAGCTTTTGTGCCATAGATTTTTCGTTACGCTTTCTAGCGAAACCAATTAACCACTTCATTGCAGTAGATATTTTACGATCGGCACGAATCTGGTTAGGTATCTGGTACGTTGCACCACCTACTCTACGACTTCGTACTTCTACGTGAGGCATTACGTTTGAAAGGGCGTCCTTCCAAATCTCTACACCTGTTTTTTCTTCGTCTGTTTTCTTCTCCTCTACAATGTCAATTGCATCATAGAAAACCTTGAATGCTACCGACTTCTTACCATCCCACATCAAGTTGTTCACAAAGCGTGTAACTAACTGATCGTTGAATCTAGGATCCGGTAAAAGCGGTCTTTTCTTGGCTGCTCTTTTTCTCATGTCTTCGTTTTAAAAAAAATTAAAATTACTTCTTAGGGCGTTTTGCTCCGTACTTAGATCTACGTTGTGTTCTACCGTCAACACCAGCGGTGTCTAAAGCTCCACGAACGATATGATATCTAACTCCAGGCAAATCCTTCACCCTTCCACCTCTAACCAATACTATCGAGTGTTCTTGTAGATTGTGTCCTTCACCACCGATGTAAGCGTTTACTTCCTTACCATTTGTTAAACGAACACGAGCAACTTTACGCATTGCAGAGTTCGGTTTTTTTGGTGTGGTAGTATAAACACGTGTACATACTCCGCGGCGTTGCGGACATGAATCTAAGGCAGCCGATTTTGACTTCTTGGTTATTTTGGTCCTTCCTTTTCGTACTAATTGTGAAATAGTTGGCATAAAATTCCTTGTTATACTTAGTTGTTATTTATTAGTTCCCTCTTATTAGGGCGTGCAAAAATATAATAATTATTTGATATCTCAAACCTTAGACTATTAAAATTTATTGTTTTTTAATATTTATGCTTTCAGATATTAAAAACGAAATGCAATCGTTACTATTACAAAATAAATCACACCCTCTTTGAAGAGAATTTGCTACATATTTATATACCTTAATATATATACCGGTTTTTTCTTGCTTGCACACAGCCAGGATATAACCCTCACCGTATCTTTTGAAACGAGCATGCCAAAAACACTTGAAGACGATCTGGCAATAACCCAAAAACATGAGGATTTTGAAAGTGTAAAAAAAGAAATAGAAAGACTTTCTAAGAAAATAGAAATGTTTGGATACTTAGAAAACTCCTTGAACTCTATGGAGAGAATTTCAGACTCAACAGTTGCAGCTAACTTTTACATAGGCAAAAGATATACGCAGCTAAAGGTAGACTATAGTAACACTCCATTTACCCAAAATCAAGTTGCGCTTATTGCAAAAAACACAAAAGAAAATTATTTCATCATACCCTTGCAAGAGAGCAAAAGTACCTTAGAGAAACTAAACCATCTGCAAACAAAAAACGGAAATACATTTGGTAGACTAAAACTAACAAACCTTAGCACCCAAGACACTATACTTCTAGCCACCCTAAAAACATCTGTAACATCAAAAAGAACAATTGATTCAATTGCTGTGAAAGGATATCAAAAATTTCCTGCCTCGTTT
>Ga0102888_1000278_pt1 | contig 11940 bp, 10 predicted proteins | sample Colrivmeta1551A3_FD_84500 | JGI IMG/M metagenome (GOLD analysis project Ga0102888, IMG submission 84500) | Estuarine microbial communities from the Columbia River estuary - metaG 1551A-3 | ecosystem: Environmental > Aquatic > Marine > Intertidal zone > Estuary | place: USA: Columbia River... | reverse complement strand
GTGCTTGTTAAAGCGCATTTGAATGAACCTGGGCCGCATCGCAAAATCGCGTTTGTCACGCGGCCCAATTATGTGGGTGTGGACGATCTCGAGGCACTTATGGCGCTGTTTAAGCAAGAGCTCGCCAACCACACATAAGGTTGCGACGGCAGTCGGCGCGCAGGTGTTGCCACTATGAAATTGCTGTGTTTAACGCGCGTATCACAACACTGCGGGTGTCTGCTGGGTCTATCACTGCGTCGATTTCAAGATGGGCGGCGGCTTCGCTGGCCTGCCCACGCTGGTACATCTCTGCTAGCAGTTTGCTGAACAGTGCATCTTTCGCCTGCTGATCTTTTTCAGCGGCCAGTTCTTTTTTAAATCCAAGCCGAACAGCGCCCTCGAGCCCCATGCCACCAAACTCGCCCATCGGCCAGGCAGCGCTATAGATCGGTTGATGAAAGCTGCCACCGGCCATCGCCATGGCGCCGAGGCCATAGCCTTTGCGCAGAAAGATGGTAACCAGAGGTGTGGTGAGTTTTGCGCCGGCAATAAAGAGCTGGGCCATGCGGGTTGCTGCGCCCTGCTCTTCGCTGTCGGGTCCTACCATAAAGCCGGGGGTATCGCAGAGGGACAGCAGCGGTATGGAAAAGTTGTTACAGAGGGTGATGAAACGTGCGGCTTTGTCGGCGGCTTCGGCGTCGATTGCGCCACCGAGGACGCGACAATCGTTCGCAATTAAACCCATGGCTTTGCCTTCGATGCGAACAAAGCCAGTGGCTATTGCGCGACCATACTGTTTTGACAGTTCTAACCAACTGTCGCTGTCCGCGAGATGCTGAATAATTTTGCGGATGTCGTAGACATAGCGCCGGTCGGCGGGCATAAGATCTCGCAGATCAGCCTGTTGCGCACACTGCCACTGCCTGTGATCCCCCTGAAAATAACCGAGCACCTGCTTGGCCAAAGCGGTGGCCTGCGCTTCGTTATCGGCAACAAGGCTTACCACGCCATTTTTGGCCTGAACGTCGATTGGGCCAATATCGGTGGGTTTATAGCTGCCAAGTCCTCCCCCTTCGATCATCGCAGGGCCGGCCATGCCGATCCATGATTGTTGGGTGGCGATGCGAATGTCGGCGCAACCAAAGAGTGCGGCGTTACCGGCAAAACAGTATCCATTATTGACAGCAATAAGCGGTACTTGGCCGCTAAGGGCAGCCCATCGGGCGAATGAGCTGACGTCGAGACCGGCAATCTGAGTTTTGACATCGGTATCGCCGGGTCTGCCGCCACCGCCTTCGGTGTACATAATAACGGGGAGGCTGTGTCGTTTTGCCTGTTCAAGAATGCGATCAATCTTTTTGTGGTGAAAATAGCCCTGCGTCCCCGCCAACACGGTGTAGTCGTTGATAACGACAGCGACTTGGCTTGCGACGGGGCCGAAGAGTGAATGGTTGATGGTGGCAAGCCCGGTGATAACTCCGTCGGCGGCGGTTTCGCTGCGCAGTGCATCAAGGCTTTTGCGACCGCGCTGGGCGGCGACGGCAAGCTGGCCATACTCGACAAAGGAGTTTTCGTCACAGAGGTCTTGTAGGTTTTCTCGGGCGCTGCGATAGCCTTTGCTGTGGCGTTTGGCGACAGCCTCTTGGCGGTGGTGGTCGAGAGTATTGCTGTGCTGCTGGTAAATGTGGGCCAAAGGGCTTTTTGCGTTAACGTCGACGGTGTCGAGGATTTCGGCCGGTGTTTGCGCAAGCGTTTCCTGACCTGCGCCTGCTGTGAGGGTGGCAAGGCGCTGCCCTGCCTGTACTGTCTCTCCGAGCGCGACTGTCAGCGCGCTAATGATGCCAGCGGTGGGCGCAAGAATGGCGGTCTGCATTTTCATTGACTCGAGGGTGGCAATAAGCTGCCCTTCGCTAACGGTCTGGCCTTGGCTGACATCGACGCTGACAACAGCGGCAGCGAGCGGTGCATTGATGGTATGCAAAGAGATTCCCCTGTGATGGCTTTTGGGCGCGGCTGGTGTTGTGGCGCGCCTTTTATGCTTAATTATTATTGTCTTTGGCACTTCTTTGATCAGTGTAAATAGGCCTCGCTGAGACCGCAACAAAAGTGCCGATATAGTCGCTATCGGTGCGGCCTTTATTGCTGTAGTCAACGCGTCACAATCCGCTGCTAAATTTGCTATCGCGCGTTCGTCTTCTATACTTCAGGACTGATCGAGCTGCCTTTTTGGTGCTACAAATAAGGGCTGTTATAGGGATTTTTCACCGGCGCTTCCCGCGCTATTTTACTGACGATTGCCTTAAGGAATGAGCTATGAAGTCTACGCAAGAAAAAGTATTTGTTGTTGTCGATCCTACCGCGAGCGAACATATTGCCCTGCAGCGTGCGATTATTACTGCAAAATTCCGCAAACCGCTGCCCAAACTGTATATTTTTGTTGGCGTTGACGCTGAGAGTGTTGATACGCGAGCAACCAACGATACTTTGTATAAAAATACTACGTGGTTTGAAAGTGCCATTCACGGGCCCTTGCGCGCAGCGGGCTTGGAGTATCAAATTGAGATTTCATGGTCGAGTGAGTGGCAGAAGTCGATTTTGCAATCATCGACGCGATTTGGCGCAGATCTTTTACTGCTGCCTATCCGCAAAAAGAAGAGCAGCATGCTGCGCTTTACTTTCAGTGATTCGAAGTGGGATATTTTAAAAAATGCCAGCTGCCCTGTTATCTTGGTTCGCCCTGGCGGTGCAGAGCAGCGCAAAGTTATTTTGGCTGCGGTTAACTTTCAGGCCTTGCGTGAAAAACAAAAAATACTCAACTCGAATATTCTTAAGCGCGGTGCTTGGCTAGCAGAGAATTACGGGGCTGAATTTCATGTGGTCAATGCGTACCTCGATTCAATGAACTACCCCGATCGCGGCAATCTGGCCAAGGCCACTGGCCTGCCATCTAAATTTATTCACGTGGTAAAGGGCTATACCGATGAGGCAGTGGCCAAGACCGCCAAAAAACTCAAGGCAGATTTAGTGGTTATGGGCACCTTGGGGCAGACGGGCTTGACGTCGACCCGTCGCGGCAATACCGCTGAACGAGTTATCTCTGCACTGGATGTGGATGTGGCGGTGGTCAACACGGAATACGAGAGCTAATCAGCAAAAAAACCGTCGCTGGCGGTTAGTTAAAACGCGAAAAGCCGAGAGTGTTACCTGTGAGGGTGTCGCTCTCGGCTTTTTTATTGATTGTTTTTTTGCTGATTAATTTGGGCGCTTACTGCGGGGAGTTACGGCTGGGATGAGCGAGTTTTGGGGCCCTCGTGTGTGAAGAAGAATTGCCGCTATTAGAGCTTTTAGCGGCGCTTGCCGCGATATGTACGCCACTGTAAAGCTGCTTAACACAAACATTCCTTGTGGCACTGAGTCCAAAAAAGCTATACATGTGTCTCTGCAATAAATAACTATAATTACAAGTCTAAAAAGGTGGTAATAATGCTAAAGCCCCTCTGGCGAACCGTGCTGATTCTAACTGTTGCCCTAGTCATCACCGGCTGTAACATAGTAAATACTCCGTCAAAGTCAAATACATCCGGTTCGTCAAAAACCACGCCCGCAGATATTTCTAAGTCATTTGCTGACATACCCATTGCCTCCGGCGATACCGTAGATGTAGATAAGTCGCTGTTGCTTAATTCAGGGGACCAGTGGATTGGCCGCGCTGTTTTGCGATCAACGCAAAACATGGAAGATGCCTTTGCATATTATCAGGCCAAAATGGCTGAATATGGTTGGATGACAGTGACAAGTGTCCAGTCAAAAGTATCTGTGCTGACCTTTGAAAAAGGGTCCCGAGTCGCTACTGTTCAGATTGAAGGTGGCGGAATGCGCAGTAGCTATATCTCAGTGACCGTATCTCCGCGTGAGGCTTATAAATAGCTCTGGGCAGGGGTTGTCCACTGCAAAAAGAGCGACCACCAAAAAAAATACTAAAGATTTTCCTCTAGGAGTGTCAACCTTTAACTTATTTTATTCAATCAACACACTGCCGGAGAAATGGAAATGTATCTGCTGTGAGCGTCATTACGACTAACATCAACGCCCTGAAAGCGTTGAACACGTTAGGGAAAAATGATCGCACCATGTTCTCGACCATGGAGGCGCTGTCTACCGGCAAGCGGATTACATCTGCTGTCGAAGATGCGGCGGGCGTCTCAATGGCCTCTAAAATGACCTCGCAGTATCGCAGCCTTGCTCAGGCAACACGGAATATTAACGATAGCGTGTCAATGCTCCAGGTGGCTGACGGTGCCAGCGCTTCAATGAGTAATATGTTACAGCGGCTACGCGAGTTATCCGTGCAGGCTTCTTCAGGCACGAATACAACAGATGATCGCAGTATTATTGAAGCTGAGTTTCAATCACTGCTGACGGGTATTGATCAAATCGTTGACACGACGCAGTGGAACGGCATGAGTCTGCTGGACGGCAGTTCGCGGGCAGTGACGGTTCAGGTTGGCGCGAATTCTGGCCAGACTCTTAGCTTGGATCTGGGCAATCTCGCGCCGGATGCTTTTATCGCTGGAATTCCTGGCACTGCCACTCGTTACTTCCTAAATTCCGAGGTCCAGTCCTTAACGGCGATAGAAATTGGTGGTTTGGTCATCAACAATGCCGCGTTGTTGGCGGCGACAGATGATGTGACGCTTGCGGCCGCTTTAAATGCGGACAGTAGCTTCAATGAACGCTACTTGGCAACATCTACGGCTCATGTGTTGACCATCACTGAGAAATTCGGCTACGAGACTTCTGCGCCGATCGCTATTCGCGCCTATGCTGCTAACGGCGCAGACTTCGCGCCAACAGCGGCAACAGTTCAGTGGCATGCCGACGGTGGAATTCGAGCGCTGGTTAGCATTCATATCGGTAACGTCACTGTCAGTAGTGCCGCATTAGTCAATGCTGATAACGCTTACGATTTTGTCAATGCACTCAACTCTGACTCGGGTTTCAGCGCGCGGTACACAGCGACCCGGGTCGATCCTAACCGAACCTTGATCGCCGAAAAACCGGCTACCATGACTGGCGCAGCGATCACTATTCGCGCAGTCAAGGGCGACGGATCTGGTTTTACATATGCTCCGACTGCCCGGCCGGGTAGCACGGGCAGCCAAACAGTGGGCGCAGAAGAAAGTACCGCGGGTCTCGGTTCGAACCTCTCAGGATTGACATCTTCAAGTAGTGGTATCATTGACAAATTTGATAAAGCCCTTCGAACAGTTGCGATTCAGCGTTCAACTTATGGCACCGCGATCAATCGGCTGGAATATACCGCCGATAATTTGACGAGACTGTCATAAAACACGCTCCAGTCACGCAGCCGCATTGAAGACGCCGATTATGCGCAAGAGACCTCAGTATTAGCGCGAACACAAATCATTCAGCAAGCCGGTTCGGCCATGCTTGCCCACGCCAACCTAAATCCCCGCGACGTGCTCAGTCTTTTAGAGTAATTTTTTAATCAACACTGCGCTGAAAATCTTCCGCGAACAGTTCCTCTTCATCACCTTGGTCAAACCAACTAATACATAGTGCCACTTCCGGAAATCGCTAGAAAAAACGCCTACGAAAGCAATCTCTTCTGTATGCATGCCCCTGCTGATTGCATCCGACCGAGGATTGCATTCTGGTGAGCTCTATGTGATGACCTCTATAGGTAGCGAGGGTTCTACTCCGTTTTCACGGCGGGTTGAAACTAGATTGAATTTTCTAGTCTTGCTCAGCAACACCTCGGCGCTTATCTGTATTAAGAATGCTTCAAGAGTGCATCAAGATTTTACGAGAAGGACAAACAGCGCTGCGAGTAGCGCGCCGGTCAAAAAGCCAATAAGAAATCGACTCGATTCACGGCGCTTTCGGCGGGGATAAGGTTGCGTGCTCTGCGCGCTAAACTGGTCGTCGAGGCGCTTTATCTCGTCATTGGCCCAGGGTTCAATCGCGTCTAAGTCGGCCTCGACAATTTTTCCATCTTGCGGGTTAGGCATGCATCAACGCGATTTCAGACAGGGCTTTTTTAGTTTGCTCGCGCGCGCAGTCGAGGTGGAGATTAACGACATTCTCCGAGAGCGTTAGGCGTTTACCAATTTCACTGACCGTCATATCTTTGAAGTGGTACAAAAGATAAATATAGCGCGTCTTTTCTGGTAACTGTGACAACCGTTCTTTCAATGTTTCGCGCTTGAGTTCTTCCAGTAATACTTCGTAGGCGGAGCGGTCTTGAGTCAGCTGCGCTTGCTCAGATGTGGGGTTGCCGTAGTAGTCGCTGTTCATCTTGCGCTTGCGCAGAACGTTCAGCGCCAATCGCACGGACATGCTAAATAAGTAGCGGCGCAGGTCGCCGATTCCTTGATTGTGCTTGATACGAAGAAGTTTCAGATAGGCGTCTTGTGCGAGCGCTTCGGCGCCCTCTTCATCGCCTAATTTGCACACGAGCAAACGGCGCAGTTCGTCGGAGGTGTCTTGATAGAGCTGTGTAATTTCGGCATTGGTGATGCCAACGCCCGATGCGGTCATTTCCAAAATAAGTCCCTCTATTTCTTGAAGCTCGCGGTCCAACTGCAGCGGGCAGTTGAGCTCTGCTTGTTTCAAGTCTAGGTCTTGCTGTTTATGACTCACCTTGTCACCTTCACATCCCTTTCCTAACAGCTGTCCTGCCGTTAGCACTGATTCCAAAAATTCATTTCTTGGTTAACCTCAGTGGACAATTTCACGCTTTCACACAGTGGTATGACATATAAGACTCAGAAAGAGCATTTATCCCTACCTATAAATCGAGTTTTTTTCAAAATGCATATTTTAGTGTGGTGAAAAGCGTGGTGAAAAAGCATGGCGCTTTGATTTGGCGCTACCAACTATCGCGGCGGGCGCGCAGGGCGATAAAGACCTCTTTGTCGCTTGCTTGTTGGCAGTGAAGTCTTTCACGTATTTGCGGGTTGGTGAGGCGAAAAAAGCTGTTGAAGGTTCTTTCGTCGCCAATTGTGGTGGTGGGTATGGGCACATCGGTAGGTTCTAATGCAAGCCGCTCAAGCCATTGCTTTGCAGCGTGATTGTCGGGTTCGACACTGAGGGTAAAACGCAGATTGTTTTCGAGATAGTCGTGACCGGGGTAGACAATCACGTTGTCGGGAAGGCTGTGGAATTGTTCTGAGATGGTTCGATAAAGTGTCTCGGCATCACCGCTGTCGCAGCGCCCTACGCCTGCATTAAATAATGTATCGCCGGTAAATACCGCGTGGGGCTGACCGTTTTTTTGCAGTAAAAAACAGAGGTGGGCGTAGGTGTGTCCGGGGGTATCGAGTACCTTGAGGGTGAATTCACGGTTGAGGGCGATGATTTCATCCCGTTGCAACACGCGATTGAGCCCAGGAATTTTACCCGCACCGTTGGCGTGGGCCCAAACGTCACAACCATGCTGGGCAACCAGTGCTTTGTTGCCTTGGATATGGTCCCAGTGCTCGTGGGTGTTAATAATCGCGTTGAGAGACAAACGGTGATCGTGAAGAAATGCGTTGACCAGTTCGTCGCTCCAGGGATCGACGACAATGACGGTGCGATCATCCAGCACAATAAAATAGGTGAAGTTGCGCAGCTGACTGTGGGTGTAAATGGCGTGGATTTGCACGGTAACCTCGAGGTCAATTGAAACGCAAAATTAGCTTTTTATAATCAGGCCTTTGAGCACTTCCACAACCACATTGATGGCACTATTTTTACTTAGGCCTTGGTCTTCTCGAAGTCGATTCCAGAACTCAAAAGAGGCAACAGCATCGATGGCTTCGCGAGTGGTGGTGTCGAGGTGGGTGATTTCGGGTAACCAGTTTTCGAGATCTTTGCGCAGGCCGCGCTGATAACGCGCATAGTTTTGGCGCAATATTTTGTAGCGCCAGCGCTGGGCTAGGGTCATACGCGTGATGTTGCCATGGAGCTCGTACCCTTTGGCATGCTGCTCTGCTGCGTGAACTATGCGCTCAGACAGTGTGCCTTCGCGATTACCGCTGAGAAAAATTTCTTCATAGCTTTGGCGTCGAGCGTCGTCGCAGAGGGAAAAGAGGTTTTCCATATCTTCAAAGTGACGGAAAACGCTGCGAATACCTACCCCTGCCCGCTCGGAAACCTGCTGTGCGGTTGGCATCAGGTTGCCCTCGCTGATCATGTCCATCATTGCGTCGATAATCGCTTGTTTGCTGCGTTCGCTGCGAAGACGGCGGCCGTCTGGGACAGTGGTTGCGAGTGTTTTGGCCATCCTGTTCTCTTCCATCACGGGTTGTGACTCAATTAGTTCGGCACAGTATATGCCATAAGTTGCTGATAAATAAATCTACCTGCTGCCGGCGATATTTTGCTCGGCTGCAATGATTCTGTGGCTCTATTGGTCGTGGAAAAGACTCTCGCAGCCGGTGCCGGCCAACAGCCCGTCAACACGCTGGCGGTCGGCAGCGGTCAGGTCTCCATAGTGCTGTTTAATCCAGGTGAGACATTTGCCCTGATAGGGAAATGTCTGCTGAGCCCAGAGGGTATCGTCAATCTCTGTTTGCCAACTTTTCTCGCCAGCCAGCAAGGCGCGTGCGTTTGCGAGGAGCGCGGGGGCATACATGCGGCCGCATTCTGTTAGAAGCGCTCGCAGTGTGTTGGGCATAGAGTCAACACTGCCCCAATCCTGATCGCTCGACTCTAGGCCGCTGAGGTCTGACAGTTGCCCAACCCAGGCAACGGTGCGCGGCGACAGCTGGTGCGCTATGGCGCGAGGCGTTGGATCAAAGCCGACAAGCTGCGTTAATTGGCCGTACAGAGCGAAGTCGCTAGCGGCAGGGCGATGGCCTAGCATAAAAGGTTGTGTGGCGAGGTGTGCTTCCATAGCGACGAGGAAGCGTCGGTAACTGGCGTCGATGATGTCAGCGGTGGTGTCATTTGAGCCGACGACATAAAGGCGAGCAATTTGTCGCTCGGCGAACATTTGCTTCAGTTTACTGTGACTTTCTGCGGGCAGACTGACATTGTAGCCAAGAGGTAACAGCGTGCCGGCGTTGTCGGCGTCTGCGGCGGGATGCCAGCGAAAATGGAACATATATTTTGTCACCCATTCGTCGGCAAAGTCTTCTAGCAAATAGTCGATAAATCTGAGGGCTGGGTCGAGGGGCAGCACCGAGCGCTGCGGATAATCTGTTTCAAGACGGCGAATAATGGGCGTCGAATCGCAGACTGCTGTGGGCTGGCCCTGCTCATCGTCAAATACAAAGGTGGGCAGCAGAACGGGTTTGGGGGGCGCAATTCCGCGCGCCGGCAACACTTGATCGGGCATACCCCACACCACGTGATAGGGAATGCGACGGTAGCGCATGAGCGCCACCATTTTTTGGGTGTAAGGAGACGGTGTTGCACCGATAAACGTGACCGGTTTGCTGTTGATCATGTCGCACATTCCTCTTGGTCTGTGAATAAGCTCATGGCAAAAAATATCCCTTAAAGCGAGACAATCTGACCTGCAATGGGGTCAGCCGCGCCGGCTAATACGCTTTGGTACGTTGCCAGCAGAGCACTCTCGCCCTGACTGTGGGTGACTGTCATCCAACTGTCGCAAAATTGTCTAAAAGCACCGTAGCTGGCACCTAGGGCGGCTAGCAGCGCGGGTACGCCAATTTCCGCACCGCGGCTGCGCACATGTGTTGGCGCAAAGAAAAACTGCGGTGCGGGGCCTGGCATATCCTGTGACGATACAATTTCGGTGTAATGTGTAGCGCCAATGCGGCAGGAGTGCTGCAAGTTGTTGCCATAGTGGTGATGAATTTGACTGATCACTTTTGCATTGCCGGCCATATCAACCATCACTGCTGGCGCTGTGCCGTCGAGCCTCTCGAGTTGGCTGTAGGAAATGACATCGTCGTAACAGCCTAAGGCTTCACAAAACGCGACGTTGGCCGACGAAGTGATGCCTATGCTGCGCAGCTTACCGCGCTGTTTTACAGCGTGCGCTAGGGCAATACTGGTTTTACTCGAGGCACTGGTTATCAGGCAGCTTTTGGCGTTGAACTGCTGGTGCAGTTCAAGAAAATCTTCCACCAGCCACGAGGTCATATACAGGCCGCGCAGCAGACTGTCTTGGTCTTCTCGGGCGGGTTCATAAAGGGGGTTGGCGGCGGCGCGGTCAAATTGACAGTAGATGGGCGCATGGCCGGCGCGGTGAGGCGACACATCGCTAAAGGAAAACGAATTGGTATGGCCGGCTAAAATTTTGTGGTGGGTGCTGTAGGGGGTAAACCCCCAGACGCGCTCGCCAATCTGCACCTGCGGGTGAGCGGAGGCGATCACTTCGCTCCAACCCATGCCGGGAATTCGCCCCCAGCCCGCTTCGGTGGGGAAAAAAGCCCAATAGTGCAAGCTGTCGCCTGCGGTCGCGTAGGAAATATTGTTCGCGGTCAACGCTTGGCGGTCGATCTTCAATAACACCTCGTTGGGTTGCAAGTCGGTACTGAGGGTTTCGCGGTGCACGCGCACCTCTGCCCAGTTGTCTTTGCGCACTTCAAAGGTTTTTACGTTGAGAATAGTGGTCATTCGGCTATTTCCTTTTTAACGGACAAGGTCGCTAATGGTCAGTTTACCGAGTTGCGACATGTGTACTTCGTCTGGGCCGTCGGCGATACGGCAAAAACGTGCGACGGTGAAGGCCTCTGGAATCATGGTGTCTTGGCAAACTCCAGCGCCGCCGAAAATTTGCATGGCGCGATCGGCGACGTCTTGGCACATTTTGGGGGCCACAATTTTGACCATGGAAATGTAGGGCATGGCCGCTTTGACGCCCTGCTTATCCATAACGTCTGCGGCCTGTAATGTGAGCAGTCGGCACTGTTCAATGTCGCAGCGCGAGCGGGCAATTTCGTGCTGCACGCTGGTCTTTTTGCTGAGTTTTTCACCGAAAGCCACACGCTGTTCAGCGCGCTCGCACATAAGTTCCAAGCAGCGCTGGGCCATGCCAACAAACATCATGGCGTACTGAAAACGGCCTGGCCCGAGACGGCCTTGGGCGATTTCAAACCCACAGCCTTCTCCTTTAATCATATTGCTGACGGGGACGCGGACGTTCTCAAAGACAAACTCGGCTTCACCGCCGGGTGAGTGGAAACTGTCAAATACTCGCAGTGGGCGGATAAGAGTAATACCCGGGGTCTCACGTGGCACGAGCACGGTGGAATGCTGTTTGTGTTGCGGGGCATCAGGATTTGAGCGGCCCATCACCAGCATGATTTTACAGCGTTCGCCAATGGCGTTGGTGGTCCACCACTTGCGACCATTGAGAACGTATTCGTCGCCATCGCGGGTAATTTCCAACTCCATATTGGTGGCATCGGAGGAGGCAACCTGCGGCTCGGTCATGGCATAGGCCGAGCGGATATCGCCAGCTAACAGGGGCAGCAACCACTTTTCCTGCTGCTCTGGGGTACCGTATTTCGCCAGTACTTCCATATTGCCGCGATCGGGCGCGTTACAGTTAAATACCGACTGCGCCCAGTTGACTTTGCTCATGGTTTCAAACAGTGGCGCTATTTCGATATTGGTGAGTCCTGGACTCCATGGCGTGTATTCGTAAGGTAAGAAGAGGTTCCACAGGCCCGCGGCTTTGGCTTTCTCTCGCAGGCCGTCAAACCAGGGTGGCACTTTCCAGAGGTTGTTGTGATCGAGGGTGAACTCTTGCCAGTCCTGCTCTCGCGGGTAAATGTGCTCCTGCATAAACGCCTCGAGGCGGATATTTAATTCTTTGGTCTTTGGGGATATTTCAAAACCCATTTTAGTCACTCCTTGGTGAGTCAATAGCTGCAGGCTGCCGCGCAGCTGTGCGCTGCTTAATGGCGCTCCATAACAGGTTTGCCATGGCGAAAATAAATAAACGGCCCGCTCTGTTCGGGCGTCTGACTGTTG
>Ga0102888_1000273_pt1 | contig 12167 bp, 9 predicted proteins | sample Colrivmeta1551A3_FD_84500 | JGI IMG/M metagenome (GOLD analysis project Ga0102888, IMG submission 84500) | Estuarine microbial communities from the Columbia River estuary - metaG 1551A-3 | ecosystem: Environmental > Aquatic > Marine > Intertidal zone > Estuary | place: USA: Columbia River Estuary... | reverse complement strand
ACCCAAATAAAGTGATTTTTTCATGTGTCGTCCTCCCAGTTGCGCAAATTTGCGCGTCATATCCATGCACCCCGCGGCGCATCCATCTGCAAGTAAAGTACGCAATTTTGATCGTATCCTACATGCCTCGCAAATTCAGACACTTAGGCCTGCATCTGCAACCTCCCCCGCATTGGAATCATTTTCAAAGCGCTTTGGTTGTACGGACATTCAGATAAATCAGTACATCTGTCAACGAATTTTTCCAGCAAATGCCTGCATTTTGCCTAAATCAAATTCTGGAAAAACATTTCACTGACCCTTTGACGTTTTGAAAAACTGCCCCTATCGTCATCTCAATTGAAAGCGCTTTGAAACCTGATGAACCTAAAACAGCTCTCCTCCGCCCTTGGGCTTAGCCAGACAACCGTCAGCCGCGCGCTGAACGGTTATCCCGAGGTGTCAGAGGCCACGCGGATCAAGGTTGAGCTTGCAGCCAAGCAGCATAACTACAACCCCTCGTCTCGGGCCAAGGGGCTTGCCACCGGCAAGGCTTTGGCAATCGGCCACGTTATCCCCGTCTCGACCAAACACGAAATGGTGAACCCGATCTTTGGCGATTTTATCGCCGGCGCTGGCGAGGCCTATTCGCGCAATGGCTATGAAATGGTCCTGTCAATCGTTGACGACCAGAACGAGGAATCGATCTATCGCGGCCTGAAATCACGCCGCGCCGTAGACGGTGTTGTGGTGCACGGCCCGACCCTCAACGACCCACGCATTCCGCTCCTCAATGAAATAGGCCTGCCATTTGTCGTGCACGGCCGCTCCTCTGGCGCAACCAGCCCCTATGCGTGGCTCGACGTAAACAACAAGCGCGCCTTTCACCGCGCGGCTAATTTCCTCTACGACCTCGGCCACCGCCGCATCGGCCTCGTGAACGGTCTCGAAGGGATGGATTTTGCGCACCGTCGCCGCGCAGGATATGAAGAAACATTGCGCACAAACGGCATCGACATTGATCCCGCAATCATGCGCACTGGCGAGATGACCGAAGACTTCGGCTTTCAATCCACCCGCGAAATGTTGGCACTGGATCACCGCCCTACCGCAATTATGACCGCCTCTATGATCTCGGCTCTCGGCGTGCGCCGCGCGATCGAGGACGCAGGCCTTGTGATGGGCCGTGATGTCTCCGTGGTGACCCACGACGACGCATTGTCCTACCTGCGTAACGGCGGCGATATCCCAATCTTCACCGCGACACGGTCCTCTGTGCGCGAAGCGGGCCGCCGCTTGGCCGAAATGCTACTCTCCGAGATCTCCGAGCCCTCCGAAACACCGCCCAATCAACTGCTTGAGGCCGAATTGATGGTCGGCCTCTCCACTGGCCCTGCCCCGAAAGACATCTAAATGAACTTCAAACGCGCAGATTTTCCCGATGGTTTCCTCTTTGGTGCCGCAACCGCCGCCTACCAAATCGAAGGCCATAAATTCGGCGGCGCAGGATCAACCCATTGGGACACATTCGCAGCCACTCCCGGCAATGTGATCCGTGCCGAAGATGGTGCCGTGGCCTGCGATCACTATCACCGTTACGCCTCCGACCTCGACTTACTCAAAGACGCAGGCATGGACGCCTACCGCTTCTCAACGAGCTGGGCGCGGGTCATGCCAGATGGGCGCACGATCAACGCGCAAGGCCTCGATTTCTATGACCGCCTCACAGATGCGATCTTAGAGCGCGGCCTAAAACCGTTCCAAACGCTCTATCATTGGGAACTCCCCTCCGCGCTTGCCGACCAAGGTGGCTGGATGAACCGTGACACCGTGATGCGCTTTGGCGATTACGTTGACGCGATCACCGATAAAATCGGCAGCCGTATGGCCTCCATCGCCACAATCAACGAGCCGTGGTGCGTGTCCTACCTTTCGCATTTCCTTGGCCATCATGCGCCAGGCCTGCGCGACATCCGCGCCACCGCCCGCGCCATGCATCACATCAACCTCGCGCACGGTGTCGGCATGTCACGGCTACGCGGCAAAGGCATAGACAACTGCGGTATCGTTCTCAACTTTGAATACGCCCAGCCCGCCACTGACAGCCCCGCCGATATTAAGGCCGCCGCAACCCAAGACACTCTTTATAACCGCTGGTTTATTGAGGCCGTGACCAAAGGCACCTACCCCGCCGAGGCGCTCGATGGACTAGCCCCGCACATGCCCGACGCATGGCAGGATGACATGGCAGAAATATCCCAACCGATCGATTTCTTGGGCGTGAACTATTATACGCGCAATACTATTGCAGCCGACCCCGATGCCGCTTGGCCGCATCAAAAATCTGTCGCAGGCCCGCTTGAAAAAACACAAATGGGCTGGGAAATTTACCCAGACGGGCTCCACCATTTTCTGACCCGTGCTGCCCGTGACTATGTCGGCGACCTGCCGATTTATGTTACCGAGAACGGCATGGCATGGGACGACAAAGTAGAGAACGGCGCGGTCTATGACCCCGCACGCACCCAATTCGTCTCCGACCACTTCTTGGCTGCCAAACGCGCAATTGCAGACGGCGCCAATGTGCAAGGCTTCTTCTACTGGTCACTTTTGGACAACTACGAGTGGGCCTTTGGCTACGAGAAAAGGTTCGGCATGATCCATGTTGACTTCGAAACCTTGCAGCGGACCCCAAAAGCATCATATCACGCACTAAAATCTGCAATCGCGCGCGACTGAAAGTTCACAACATGGCCCATCCAAAGAACAAATACTCCCTCGTCGCTGATATCGGTGGCACCAACACACGTGTGGCTCTCGCGAATGGGATCAAAATCGTCGAAGGCACAATTCGCCGCTACTCCAACGCCGATTACCCCGGACTAGAAACCGTGCTGCGCCGCTATATCGATGACGAGGACGGTGTCGATCCCATTGCAGCCTGTGTTGCAGTTGCAGGGCCAGTGCGCGATGGTCGCGCGACGATGACAAACCTCGACTGGACGATCGACAAGGACACGTTACTGCGCGCGACAAAGGCTAAGACGGTCGCCATATTGAACGACCTACAGGCACAAGGTCATGCACTTGGCCATCTTGACCCGACCAATATTCGCGCAATCATCCAAGGCCCTGCCGGGCATGACCACGCTGCCAAATTGGTTGTCGGCGTTGGCACCGGCTTTAACGCGGCCCCCGTTTTTGAAACCGAAAGCGGGCGGCTTGTCGCCCCTTCCGAGAGCGGCCATGCCAATCTCCCGATCCGTGACGAGCGCGAACTGCGCCTTTGCCAGTTTGTTTCAAATGCCCATGGCTTCCCTGCTGTAGAAGACGTCTTGTCTGGGCGCGGCCTTGAAAGGGTCTATGCGTTTTTGGGGCAGGAGGAAGGCACACCAGCCGAGTGTTCCGCAAAAGAAATTATGGATGCATGTGCCAATAACTCGGATCCGAAGGCCACCGAAGCCGTACGGGTTTTCACACGTATTCTTGGTACTGTTTGTGGTAATTTGTCGTTGATTCAACTGCCGTTTGGTGGCGTGTATCTCGTGGGTGGTGTTGCACGTGCCTTTGCGCCCTATCTTGCGCAGTTCGGGTTTGCCGAGGCATTTCGTGACAAAGGCCGTTTTGCTGGTTTCATGGGGAACTTTACGGTCAGTGTAATCGAGGATGACTATGCAGCTCTGACTGGGTCGGCCGCACATCTCAAGAGCTTGACCAAGCAATAGGTCACTCCGAGATATTTTTTTGCTACCTCTAAGTGCAGAAGGACTAAGCGGGAGCGTTTCGTCGTTTCTCCATCTGGTTTTGAACCGTCAGTGTTAGGTCATTGAGGGAAAACGGTTTTGGCAAGAAAATCGAATTATCAATTCTTGGACCCTCGTCACCGAACGCATCCTCGGCATAGCCAGAAACAAAAACCACATGTGTATTGGGCCTTACCAATAGGGCTTTTCGAACCCAAGTGGGACCATCCATACCGGGCATAATAACGTCCGTGACAAACACATCCACCTTCAACAGCGGGTCAGCCAGCATTGAAAGTGCGTTTTCACCACAATCCGCCTCAAGAACCGTATACCCCCGCAACCGCAACGCGCGAGACGCAAATGCGCGGACGGGGGCTTCATCTTCAACCAGCAGAACAACGCCATCGTCTGAACCAGATATGGTTTTCGGCGCTTCAAATACGGGGGCAGTTTTCTGCGTCACGGTCACTTCATGTGCAGGGAACAGGAGGGAAAATACGGTCCCGCGCCCAACTTCGCTTTCGGCAAAAATGAACCCGCCAGTTTGTTTCACAATTCCATATGCCGTAGAAAGTCCAAGCCCTGTGCCCTCACCGGTCCGCTTTGTGGTGTAGAATGGTTCAAAAATCTTATGCAGAACTTCTGGCGGAATCCCGTGTCCTTCGTCTATGACTTTCACCAAAACATAACGACCCGGAGAAATGATCGCACGATCCCGCACCACCTTTTCTTTGACTTCAAAGTTCTCGGTCACAACCCTGATCTCGCCGCCACCTGGCATAGCATCGCGCGCATTGACGACAAGGTTCATCAACACCTGTTCCAATTGCCGTTTATCAGCCTTGATTTGCTCCAACTCTTGGTCATGCGACAGTGAGAGCGTCACCTTTTCGCCAACCAACCTATTGAGCAGATGAGTCAAATCAGAAAGAGTGTCGCGCAGATCTATGACCTCAGGTTGCAAGTTCTGTTTGCGCGAAAATGCGAGCAATTGCCCCACTAAACTTGCGGCCCGATTAGCATTCTGGTGAATTTGAATAAGATCGCCGTAGTTTTGATCGCCATGATCGTGGCGCAAAAGCAAAAGATCGCAATGTCCTGAAATCGCTGTTAGCAGATTGTTGAAATCATGCGCAACACCGCCCGCCAACTGGCCAATCGCCTGCATTTTCTGGCTTTGCACAAATTGTGCTTCAAGTGTTTTCAACTCCGTCACATCATTGAGGACTGCGATCAGATGAGGATCGTCTTGGCCACCCGCAGCATTCAAGGTGACTTGGATAAAGGTTTCATGACTGTCTCCGCGTCCACGCAGAAATTGCGAAACATAGCCCCCGCGCCCTTCAATCGCCTCACGCACCCAATCGCTAATCGGCCGCCCGAGTCCGTCCAGAATATCGCCAACGCGTTTCCCTTGTGTCGAGGAAATAGCCAACAAGCTGCGCGCCTCACGGTTCGATGCCAAAACACTGCCGTTGGAATCAATCTTAAGTAACGGCACGGGTAGATCTTCAATTGCATCCCATTCTGCTGCCAACTCTCGTGGTCCGGCGTGAATAATGTCCTCATCGGAATTTGGGATCAGAAACACTTCGCGCCGGCTTACTTGACTATTGAGTATGGCCACAGTCACGGGGACCTCGCCCTCGGCGCCAGCCACGCGCAGCATTAAGCCATTGCGTAGCAGTGTATTTCCGAAAACCTCTGTCGCAGATTTAGGGCGAAAACCCAAAAACGCCCTGCACGCGTCATTGACAAATAGCACTGCCCCTCGGGCACCAATTGTCATCATCGGAAAGTGCAAACCTTGCGCCCCAACGACACCTTTGGTTGCTTCTGTCGTCCATTCTTCTATTCGCCACAAATATTTCGCATTCTCCAATTTGGTCACCGACACGCGGTAATCCCTTTGCGCGTCTTAACTTGTTCGGTGGCCGACAAAGTTGAGGCCGATTGCGTAAATAGCCGAAACAACAAGGGATCAGGATTTGCGAATATCGACATTAGGCACTGTGCTAAATTCTGTCTATTTGGGCCGTCAAAACGCTCGCTTGCGGCTTCGCTACATATCTCAATATCGCCGTCCCCATTGGTTAGAAACGCGTAACTACGATCACGAAGAACAACTTGCTTAAGATCATTTTGCGATCCATTTACACGACCAAGCTTTGTCGAAGTTGCCCAGAAAATGCGGCCCGCACCCAGTAAAAAACGACGCCAGCCGTGAACATAACCACTTGCCCCGTACGGTCGGCAATCTGACTGGCCGCGGCAATGCACCCGACTGCGACGATGCAAAATCCCCATGGCAGCATCCTCCGCGCAAGCGGGTACGGCGACACAAAATAACCTGTTTCAAGTGCAGACAATTCAAAGATCCCATGTTTTGATCTGTAGGATACAATGCAAAGGATTAACGCGTCTTTAACGTTCGCCAAAAATCATATCAAAGCCTCAAGAACGGCAATCCTAGGTTGTTTTATGCGCGATGTATATCCGCATAGTAGAAACCGTCCCCAAATTGGTCCGGATGCCGTTGATGATCCGACACGAGTTTCCACTCCGGGAAATCTTTGACAAAGCGATCCACAACCCGCGAATTTTCTGCCTTCAGAACGGAACAGGTTGCATAAATAATGCGTCCATTTGGGCGCACCATTGCAACAGCATTCTCAAGAACTTCTCTCTGTAATTTACTGTAATCGCTTAATTTTTCACTCGATATCGACCACTTGGCTTCGGGCGCACGACGCCAAGTCCCGCTCCCGCTACACGGCGCATCCACAAAAACCACATCAAACGGCTCCGCGTCTCCCAATGCATCAGTATTCAGGACCGCAATTTCCACTTTTGCACGGGCGGCACGCAGCGGAATATCAGCCATACGGGCAACAGAAATATCATGGGCAGTGATCGAACAGCCATACATATCAGCGATTGCAAGTGCCTTGCCACCGCCGCCCGCGCAGTAGTCAAGGACACGCGCGTCGGGACTGAGGTCAAGAACAGCGATCGCCTCTTGCGAGGCTAAATCTTGCAGATCGACAAACCCGTCCAGAAAAGCATTACTCAGATGAATACGCCGTTCATTTTCAATGACTTGCAGTGCAGTCTTCACATCCCCGATCGGGATGGAAATGATGCCATCTTCTTGTAATTTCGCAATTGCAGCCTCGCGCGTCCCACGCCTAAGATTAACCCGAAGCGTCACTGGACCGCGATCTTGCAATGCTTGGGCAGACCTAACTGCACGGTCACCCAGATCCGCTTCCCACATCGGCCAGAGCCAATCGGGCAAATCATTCGCCATCGCAGGCGCAAAAGTCGCGTCTCCGCCACCCAATTCTTCATCTGTCAAAGCGTGCGGCGCATAGCCACCCGCACCAAAAACTTCTTTATGATCAATACCTTGATGGCGCAAAAGACCCAATATGAGGGACCGTCCTGACATCCCCCCACCAAGGGCAGCAAGGGATCGTTTGCGACGCAGAACATCAAACACATGATCACGAACGGCAGCGCGATCCTTGGACCCCGCATAGCGATTGGCTCGCACCCAAGACGTTAAGCATTTCTCCACGGACGCCCCAGCCAGCACATCATCCAAGACCGCAATCGCGGAAGCATAACGGGCGGCTGGGGTCATATCATCACCTTAAGTACAGCATGTAACCTGCTGATTTATCTAACCAATACGGTAGTTCGGGCTTTCGCGTGTGATCTGAACATCATGCACGTGGCTCTCTTTAAGTCCCGCACCAGTAATGCGCACAAACTGACAATTCTTGCGCATCTCTGCCACGGTCGCATTGCCCGTATAGCCCATCGCGGCCCGCAAGCCGCCAATCAACTGATGCACCACAGCAGAGGCAGACCCCTTATATGGCACCTGCCCTTCGATCCCTTCAGGAACCAGCTTGTCGCTCGCTGCATCCTTCTGGAAATACCGATCCGCAGACCCGCGCGCCATCGCACCAAGTGAGCCCATACCACGATAAGACTTAAATGAGCGACCCTGATAAAGGATCACCTCACCAGGGCTTTCATCCGTGCCCGCAATCATCGAGCCGACCATCGCACAAGACGCGCCTGCGGCAATCGCCTTGGCAAAATCGCCAGAGAATTTGATGCCACCGTCAGCGATCACAGGCACATCGCCCGCCGCCGCAGCGCAATCCATAATCGCGGTGAGCTGAGGAACGCCGACACCAGCAACCATGCGGGTCGTACAAATCGACCCCGGTCCAATGCCAACCTTCACCCCATCCGCACCAGAGCCGATCAACGCTTTGGCCGCCTCGCCCGTTGCGATATTACCTGCGACAATCTGAACCGAATTCGACAACGCCTTGGCCCGTTCAACCGCCTTGGCCACACCCTCAGAATGTCCATGCGCCGTATCAATCACGACCATATCCACGCCAGCCTCGATCAAGGCCTGCGTGCGCTCAAAACCCGCATCGCCAACACCAGAGGCGGCCGCCACGCGCAAACGGCCCAGCTCGTCTTTACAGGCCTGCGGGTTCAAAACCGCCTGCTCGCTGTCTTTCAACGTCAGCAAACCCGTCAACTTGCTGTTTCTATCGGTAATCAAAAGCTTCTCGATCCGACGGGCTTGCATCAACGACCGCGCCTCATCCAGATCCGCAGGCTCTTGCAACATCGCCAAATTCTGCGACGACATCATCACGCTCACAGGCGTCTTATCATCCGTCGCAAAACGCATATCGCGGTTCGTCACGATCCCAACAACGCGGCCATCATGGCCCACGACAGGAAAACCGGTAATGCGATAGCGTTCCATCAATTCCTTGGCATCTGCCAAAGTCTGATCGGGCGTCAGCGTGATCGGGTTATAAACTGTCCCAGAAATAAACCGCTTCACCTGACGGACTTCACGGGCCTGCTCTTCAATGTTCAAATTCTTATGCACAACACCAATGCCACCCGCTTGCGCCATGGCAATCGCCATCTTGCCTTCGGTCACGGTATCCATCGCGCTTGAGAGCAGCGGAATGTTCATCGCAATCGATTTGGTCACAAATGTGCGGGTGTCTGCGGTGGATGGTAGCACGCTCGACGCAGCGGGAACCAACAACACATCATCAAACGTAAAAGCCTCACGAATCTCCATCAACCTGTCTCCTGGCGGGTAAGTAGCGTTGGCACCGTCCTTTCGCATGGAATCTACCGGTGCACTACCCCAAAACGGCAATTGCGGACTGCAACCGCGCGGCGACCACCACAAAATGATAACTTAGCGCCATATCGGCGCTTCCTTGATCTCAAATGCCGCTCGCAGCGCCTCATATGACGGGTTCGCCCTTTCCCCTCCCGTCCAATGCGCTAATGTCCAAACAACTCAAGATAAAGGCGGCAATATGAGCACTGATCCACTCGTGATTTTCACCCCTTCCGGCAAACGCGGCAACTTCCCCGTTGGCACACCGATCCTGACCGCGGCCCGCCAGCTCGGCGTTGACCTCGATAGCGTCTGCGGCGGTCGCGGGATTTGCTCCAAATGCCAGATCACACCCTCATACGGTGAATTCTCCAAGCACGGGGTCACTGTGCATGAGGACGCGCTTTCCGAATGGAACTCCGTTGAGGAACGCTACGACACTATCCGCGGCTTACCAAAGGGCCGCCGCTTGGGCTGCCAAGCCACCGTGCAGCGCGACGTCATCGTCGACGTGCCCTCGACAAGCCAAGTGCACCGCCAAGTCGTGCGCAAACGCGCCGAAGCCCGCGAAATCCACATGGACCCGTCAACACGGCTCTACTACGTCGAGGTTACCGAGCCCGACATGCACGACCCGTCAGGCGACCTTGAGCGGCTAATCAAGGCTCTGCGCAACGACTGGGATCTGCCAGAACTTGAGGCCGATCTCGGCGTGCTTCGCACCCTGCAACCAGCGTTGCGCAAGGGCGAATGGAAAGTAACTTGCGCCGTCCACCTTGGCGACGACACCTTCTCGCCGCGCATCATGCAGGTCTGGCCCGGCTATTACGACGGTGCGATTTACGGCCTCGCAGTTGACCTCGGATCGACGACAATCGCGGCGCACCTTTGCGATCTGCACACAGGCGAGGTCATTGCCTCTTCGGGCATTATGAACCCGCAAATCCGCTTTGGCGAAGACCTCATGTCCCGCGTCTCTTACGGCATGATGAACGTAGGCGGTGCGGAAGAAATGACGCTTGCCGTGCGCGAAGGCATGAACGCGCTTTTCGTGCAAATCGCAGCCGAGGCCGAGATTGACCGCAAACTCATCGTGGACGTGGTCTTTGTGTGCAACCCCGTCATGCACCACCTCTTCCTTGGCATTGACCCCTATGAGCTTGGCCAAGCCCCCTTTGCGCTCGCCACCTCTGAATCGCTCTCGCTGCGCGCCAACGAGCTTGACTTGAACCTGCACCCTTCGGCAAGGGTCTACATCCTCCCCTGCATCGCAGGGCATGTCGGCGCAGATGCGGCAGCCGTGGCCCTCTCTGAGGCCCCTGATAAATCCGAAGACCTCGTGCTCATCGTCGACGTGGGCACGAACGCCGAAATCCTGCTTGGCAACAAACACAAGGTTCTCGCCTGCTCGTCCCCAACAGGTCCCGCATTCGAGGGCGCGCAAATCTCCTCTGGCCAACGCGCTGCCCCCGGTGCCATCGAGCGTGTCGAGATCGACCCCGTCACGAAACTCGCCCGCTTTAAAGTCATCGGCTCTGACCTGTGGTCCGACGAGGATGGTTTTGACGAAGTCACGGCCCAAACAGGCATCACTGGCATCTGCGGCTCTGGGATCATCGAAATGGTAGCCGAGATGCGCATGGCGGGCATCGTTGACGGTCCGGGCCTCATCGGATCGGCAGAGCAAACAGGCTCGTCCGCGTGCTTCCTCGACGGGCGTACGAACTCTTATATGGTGCACGATGGATCGGCCACTGGCGGCCCCGTCATCACCGTGACCAACCGCGACATCCGCGAAATCCAGATGGCCAAGGCCGCACTCTACTCTGGGGCACGTCTACTGATGGATAAATTCGGCGTGGATACAGTTGATCGGATCGTGCTCGCAGGCGCATTCGGCGCACATATCAGCCCGAAACACGCGATGGTGTTGGGCATGATCCCCGACGCGCCACTCGATAAGGTCACCTCCGCAGGCAACGCTGCGGGCACAGGCGCACGTATCGCGCTTTTGAACCGCGCGGCGCGCAAAGAGATCGAAGCCACAGTGCACGAAATCCACAAGATCGAAACCGCAATCGAGCCGCGCTTCCAAGAGCATTTCGTGAACGCGTCAAACATCCCCAACGCGGTCGAACCCTTCCCGATCCTCAAATCCATCGTCACCCTGCCAGACGTGAACCACAACCAAAACGGCGGTGGCGATGGCGGTGGACGGCGGAGACGGCGAGGGTAATGTTCAACCGTCAGCCATATTTGGAAAGCACAGCCCTTTCGCTGCGCCCGCTTATGACTGACGACCTCGAAGGACTATTTACTGCTGCATCCGATCCGCTCACTTGGGCGGATCACCCGGCCCATGATCGCTATCAAAAAGCGGTGTTTCAAAACTACTTTGAAGTCCTATTGAATGTTGGCGGCACTCTTGTGATCATCGACAAGTCGACTGACAAAATTATCGGCTGCTCTGCCTACTACACAGCCCCCGACAGGCCTGACACAATCTCTATCGGGTTTACCTTCCTGCATCACAGCTATTGGGGCGGAAAGACCAACTTTGCTGCCAAATCGCTCATGCTGGGCCATGCTTTCGCGCATTTCCCCGAGGTTTGGTTCCACATAGGGCCCCAAAACATTCGGTCCCAAACAGCCACAACACGGCTCGGCGCCGAATGGATTGAAGATGCTACACTGAATTTAGGCGGCACTCCTGCACCATGGAAAACCTACAAGTTAACACAGGCCGCATGGGGAAAACGGAGCCACTTCACCAGTTGACGGCACCGCCATCGCCGCGTAAATCATCCTCAGACGCGGGTATGGTGAAAAGGTATCACGAAAGCTTCCCAAGCTTCAGTTACGAGTTCGATTCTCGTTACCCGCTCCATAAATCTCCTTGTTTATATACATAAAAAGTTATAATAGACTGATTGTCACTACTTGTGTCACTACTCCTGTCACTACTTGGGATTATTATGACTACATTAAAATGGACAGATTACCCAAAGCCAAACCTACGATTTATTCGTGGCGTCTGGACTGTCGAAGTTAATATTCCAGCCAGTATGAGGCACTTGTTTGGCAGTGGTCACGGCACGACGAGGAACAGACGCAAATCCACTCAGACAACAGATAAGTCTATAGCTCAAGCAAAGCTGCACGAGCTTACCCATCAGATTTACAGTGAGTTTGATGCTAAGCAGAATGAACATCTGACTAGACATCATGATGTCACTGATACCTTTGCGACTGATACCATT
>Ga0102888_1000272_pt1 | contig 12185 bp, 10 predicted proteins | sample Colrivmeta1551A3_FD_84500 | JGI IMG/M metagenome (GOLD analysis project Ga0102888, IMG submission 84500) | Estuarine microbial communities from the Columbia River estuary - metaG 1551A-3 | ecosystem: Environmental > Aquatic > Marine > Intertidal zone > Estuary | place: USA: Columbia River... | reverse complement strand
GCGGCCGGCGTCAGCACGACAAAGAGAATGGCAAGGTGCAGGGCATAAAAAAGTGCAACGGCCATGACATCGAAACGCCCAAGCGTGAGTGCAGACGTTTTGATGCCGAGCCGAACGTCGTCATTGCGGTCAACCATCGCATACACGGTGTCGTAAGCCAGCACCCAAAATAAATTAGACAGCAAGAGCCAGCCCATGATCGGCGGCAAATCGACCGCCTGTGACAGTGCATCCGTCGCCTCACTGCAGGCCACAAAGGCCATCGGGATGCCCATGCTGAAGGCGACCCCCAAAACCGCTTGAGGCATCGACACCACGCGCTTTGCGTAGGGGTACAAAATGGCGACCGCCAATGCCGAAAACGACCAGAGCACGGCGCCCCAGTTTAAGGTCAGCACCAAACCGAAGGCGGCCAGCGCCAGTGCAGCGCCCACCGCTAACGCCTCTTTCACACCAATCCGGCCTGTCGTGACCGGGCGATTGGCGGTACGCGCCACGAACTGGTCAAAATCACGGTCTGCAACGTCGTTGACGCAACAACCGGCACTGCGCATGAGGATGGTTCCGAGGGTGAAAACAGCGACCAGATGCCACCCTGGGAAACCCCCTGCCGCCAACCACAACGCGGTCAAGGTTGGCCACAACAGCAACAGCCAACCGGCGGGCCTGTCCCACCGAATAAGATCCAGATAAAGACGCAATTTGCTCACAGTGCCCCCAACGGCAAACGCTTCACACCCGCCAAGGCGCATCCACCAACGGCCCGCTTAAGGGCATCAATCGCCTCTCCCCGGGTATAGCTGCGACGCCATGCCAAAACCACGCGGCGTGACGGCGCATCCGACTCGAAGGGAATATAGCGAACATAGGGGGATGCCGCCCAATCCGCTGTCGGCACACTCAAGCGCGGCACAAGTGTGACGCCCATGCCCGAGGCAACCATGTGTTTGATGGTTTCAAGGGATGAGCCCTCAAAGGTTTTCTGAATACCCTCAGCATCGCTGGCAAACCGCGCAAATTCAGGGCAGACTTGAAGCACGTGGTCTCTAAAACAATGGCCTGTACCCAACAGCAACATGGTCTCGGCTTTGAGCTGCTCAGCGGTGATGTTGTCGTTGTTGGCCAGCGGGTGGTGCGCAGGCAACGCCGCTAGAAACGGCTCATCGTAAAGTGGCAAGGTTTCGAGGCTGGTATCGGGAAAAGGCTCTGCCAAGATTGCACAGTCGATCTCGCCAGACCGCAATTGCTCCAGCAGTTTCACTGTGAAGTTCTCTTGCAAAATCAGCGGCATTTGCGGCGTGAGATCGATCACGCGCTTCACCAAATCAGGCAGCAGATACGGGCCAATGGTGTAGATCACGCCCAAGCGCAAAGGACCAGCCAGTGGGTCTTTGCCACGTTTAGCGATTTCTTTGATGGCTTGTGATTGCTCGAGTACCACCTGTGCTTGTCGAATCACTTCGGCACCCAGCGGGGTCACACTGATGTCGTTCGCGTTGCGTTCAAACAGCTTCAGCTCCAGCTCTTCCTCAAGCTTTTTGATGCCCACCGATAAGGTGGGTTGCGACACATGACAAGCGGCAGCCGCGCGGCCAAAGTGCCGCTCACGTGCCAGTGCCACGATGTATTTCAGTTCAGTAAGGGTCACACCACCATCTTTCGCATCGCTATGCTTTCAAAAACTCCACTTTACCCCCCATCCAACGATCCAAATGCTGCTGCGCCAATTTGGGGTGTGCGGCCAGCATGTCTTTGGCTTGCTCACGCGCCCAACTGAGGAGGCCATCGTCTTGGCTGAGATCAGCAAAACGCAAAAGCGCGGCGCCGGATTGGCGTGCACCCAACACCTCCCCGGGACCCCGCAACTCGAGGTCGATACGAGACAGCTCAAAACCGTCGTTGGTTTGTGCCATTGCGCGCAAACGCGCCTTTGCCACATCGCCCAGAGGCGACTCGTACAGCAGCACGCACGCTGAGGCCGCCGTGCCACGCCCGACACGGCCACGCAATTGATGCAATTGGCTGAGGCCAAAGCGTTCGGCGTGCTCAATGACCATGAGCGACGCGTTAGGCACATCAACCCCCACCTCAATGACCGTTGTGCTGACCAAAACCCGCAAAGTCCCCGCCACAAAGGCAGCCATGACAGCCTGCTTCTCGGCAGGCGGTAACCGGCCGTGCATGAGACCGACGCCGGTGCCGTCTGCCAGCGCCTGGGATAGCTCCTCATGGGCTTGGGTGGCATGGCGCAAGTCCAGTGCCTCACTCTCCTCAATCAGCGGGCAGACCCAATAGACCTGTCGACCACTGTTCACCTGCTCGCGAATCCGCTCAATCAATTCAATACGCCGTTCTGACGACAATACGCGGGTCACGATGGGCGTGCGGCCGGGCGGCAATTCGTCAATGGTGGAGACATCCAAATCGGCGTAGTAACTCATGGCTAAAGTGCGCGGAATTGGGGTTGCGGTCATCATGAGCAGATGCGGCGAAAGGGCCTGTCCATCCGTTGTTTGCAGCAGCTTGCGACGCAGACTGAGGCGCTGCGCGACACCAAAACGGTGTTGCTCGTCGATGATCACCAGCCCCAATCGCGCGAAGCTCACCGTATCTTGGATCAACGCGTGCGTGCCAATCACCAAGGCCGCCTCGCCGCTGGCGATTTGCGCCAACATCCCCGTTCGCACGCGCTTGGTTTGACTCCCCGTTAACCACGCCACCGTGCGTCCGTGCGTTTTGAGCAGCGGCTCAAGCCACTGGACCAATTTCGCAAAGTGCTGCTGTGCCAGGATCTCAGTGGGGGCCATGAGCGCACACTGCCAACCCGCCGACATCGCGCGACACGCAGCCACGGCGGCAACGACCGTCTTTCCGGAACCCACATCACCCTGCAACAAACGGTGCATGGGCACTGGGCGTGTCAAGTCAACCCCAATTTCTGCGGTCACACGTTCTTGCGCAGATGTCAGCTTGAACGGCAAAGCCTGCATTAAAACAGCGGCCCAATCGGCATTTTTAGACGGGTCAAATACGGGAGCGCGCATCGCATCGCGCTCCTGACGGGCCTGGCGCTGACTCAACTGCTGGGCCAACAACTCCTCAGCCTTGAGCCTCAACCATGCCGGATGGGCACGGTCTTCGAGCGCTTGCAAAGGCACATCTGTGGCGGGGTGGTGTAAGAAGTGCAGGGCATCGCGCAAGCGCCATACGGGCTGTCCAGCCAACGCTTGCAAGGACGACTGTCCTGCCTGCGTTAAGGTCTCCGACAGGTCCGCGCGGGCCAGTCCGCCCAATACGGCTTTACGCAGGTAGGCCTGCGGCAGTCCGGCGCTGCTGGGATACACAGGGGTCAGCGCAGCAGCCAACGCCACCGAGGGAGACTTGATGGTGGGATGCACCATCTCGCGACCGAAAAACCCACCACGCAATTCGCCCCGAATCCGCACACGCTCCCCGACAGCCAGGGCTTTTTGATGGGAGGGATAGAAACTGAAAAATCGCAAGGTGCAGGGCTGCGAGTCAGTTGGGTCATCGGCTAACAATTGCGCGACCAACTGGCGGCGCGGTCTGAAGGTCACATCACAGCGCGTCACAACCCCTTCAATTTGCACCACCTCGCCGACGGGGGCTGAGGCTAAAAAATGAATCTTCGTCTCATCCTCATAACGCATCGGCACGTGCAAGGCGAGGTCGATGGGCGTGCGCAAACCCAGCTTTTCAAGCGCGACTTGTGCGGCGCTTTTACGCTTAATCGCCTTATCGGTGGCAGGTTTGGGGGTGGCCATGGGACAATTGTGCCCTCACACGTATCGACCCGCTTGGGTTGACATCATAAAAACCCACTGCCACTCGTTAACTGAAGTGAAAACTGAATTCACACTCGCCGATTTCGACTTCGTGTTGCCCGACGCGTTGATTGCTCAGCACCCGGCCGAAACCCGCAGCGCCTCGCGATTGTTAGACGGTCGGCAAGCCAAGCCGATTGACCGGCGGTTTTCAGACCTGTCCAATCTTCTGGCAGCGGGTGATTTGCTGCTGTTCAATGACACCAAGGTTGTGAAAGCCCGCCTTTTTGGTGAGAAAGCCAGTGGCGGCAAGCTTGAAATGCTCATCGAGAGGGTCCTGCCAACCAGCGCCGCATCGGGCCCCAACCGTGACGTCGTGGCGCACATTAAAGTGAGCAAAAAGCCCGCCGTTGGCAGCGTGCTGAACATGGCACCCAACGCACAGGGTGAGCCCGCGTTTCTGGCTACTTTGCTGGGGCGCTGGCCGGATGAAGATGGCGCCCTCTTCAGGTTTGCGCTCTCTGAAGACGCCTACGACATGATGGCGACACATGGTCACGTGCCGCTACCCCCCTACATCACGCACACAGATGGGGCCGATGACGTTGACCGCTATCAAACCGTCTTTGCCAAACACCCGGGCGCTGTTGCCGCGCCGACCGCTGCCCTCCACTTTGACGAGGGCGTACTGGCTGACCTCGCAGCCCGCGGTGTGCACACAGCCAGCATCACGCTGCATGTCGGGGCAGGTACTTTTGCACCGGTGAAAACCGATGACCTGTCCGCGCACAAAATGCACACCGAGCGCTACCATGTGCCGGCTCAGACCCTACAAGCGATCGACGACTGTCGGTCACGTGGCGGGCGCATCATTGCCGTCGGCACCACGAGTGTGCGCGCCATCGAGAGTTGGGCGAACACGGGAGCGACCAGCGGCGACACCGACATTTTCATCACACCAGGCTATCGCTTTCAAGTGGTTGATAGCCTGATCACCAATTTCCATTTACCCAAGTCGACCCTGATGATGCTCATCAGCGCGTTTGCGGGCTACCCGCACGTCATGGCGCTATACCAACACGCCATCGAATCCAAGTATCGATTCTTTAGCTATGGCGACGCCATGATTCTTGACCGACAGTGAACCCCTGCCCATGTTGACATTTGAAACGCTCCACACCGATCCCGCGCAAGGCGCTTACCTGGGCTCGTTCGCAAGACGCGGCCGCCTGACGCTGAACCACGGCGTTGTTGAAACGCCGATATTCATGCCGGTCGGCACATACGGCACCGTCAAAGGCGTGATGCCAACGAGCTTGCATGACATGGGCGCACAAATTATTTTGGGCAACACCTTTCACCTGTGGCTTCGCCCTGGGATGGACATCATCAAACAATTTGGGGGCCTGCATGGCTTCGAGACCTGGGACAAGCCCATCCTCACGGATTCAGGCGGATTCCAAGTGTGGAGTCTGGGCGAGATGCGAAAGATTTCCGAAGAGGGGGTGCAATTTGCATCACCCGTCAACGGTGACCGCCTGTTTCTGACCCCTGAGATCAGCATGCAGATTCAAACCGTTTTGAATTCTGACATCGTGATGCAGTTTGACGAATGCACCCCTTATTTGTCGGTTGAGAAAAAAACCAAGGGGCAAATCACAACTGAGCGGGAGGCCCGCGCCTCGATGGCGTTGAGCATGCGTTGGGCCAAGCGATGCCAAACGGAATTTGCAGCGCTGGAAAACCCCAACGCCTTGTTTGGCATTGTCCAAGGGGGGATGTTTGAATCCCTGCGCGAAGAATCGTTGGCTGGGCTTGAGGCGCTTGATTTTCCAGGACTCGCCGTTGGCGGTCTGAGCGTGGGCGAGCCCAAAGAAGACATGTTGCGCATCCTGCAACACATCGGCCCCAAGTTACCCGCCAACAAACCGCACTACCTGATGGGTGTTGGAACGCCTGAGGATCTGATCGCAGGCGTCCAAAATGGAATCGATATGTTCGACTGCGTCATGCCGACGCGCAACGCACGAAATGGGCATTTATTCACGCGCTTCGGCGATGTGAAGGTCCGCAACGCACGCCATAAAACAGACAGCGGACCGATCGATGCCACCTGCACCTGCTACACCTGCAAGGGCGTGACACACGCTAACGGCTCCGTCAGCGGCGGCTTCTCGCGGGCCTATATGCACCACCTCGACCGTTGCAATGAAATGCTCGGTCCGATGTTGGCGAGCATTCATAACCTGCACTACTTTCTAAACCTGATGCAAGAAGTGAGAACCGCGCTAGAGGCCGGTCGATTCGGTGCTTACGTGACGCAATTTCACGCTGATCGCGCGCGGGGTGTCTGAGTTGTTTTAAGCAAACACCATCAACACACCGCTGTAACTGAGGATGTGTTGATGGGCGATTTCCCCGCCCGCAAAAAACCCAACGACAGGCACATCGCCGAGGGCATGCTGAATGATTTTCATCTCAGCGTTCGGGGCGCCAAAATGCGCACCCCCGCGCCCTAAACACGACACATACACAGCCCCGCGAATGGCGCCTGTTGCGTCTTCTTGTCCCTCTACCTCCTCTCGGAGCTCGGCACACACACGCATCAAGTCAGCACGTGCGGCCTGCACATGGCGCTCGCAAAATTGCAGATCATCGCCAACCCACACATGGTCGCCGACCACGACGCCTTTGCGATCCACATCGAGCCCAACCAAATGGCGAACACGCGTTTGTGCACCGAACAGTCCCGCACGCTTGGCCATAACGGTTTGCAAGCGCTCAGCTTCGACCAATTCGGTATCACCGACCCAGGCCGCAGACTCAAGGCCAACCAAAGTTTGCTGCAGCCGTGCGATGGCGTGGGGTCGGTCCGCCCATGAGACATTCAAGTCTTCGAACAGCGCATCCATCGCGGGCCGATCGTTCAGTTGCAAGACCACGCGACCATCCATTGCCGTGACGCTGCGAGCAGGCCCGACAGGTCGACACCCTTGTGTCACACGCGAGCGAACCCGTGCCTCAGGCCCAAAAGCGAGTCCGCTCAGACCGCCCAACAACACGCCCCCTTTGGGCCGATCCAGCCCCAAATGCCGGCTGTCCTCGTAGGCGATCTGAACCGCTTCATTGCGACTCGAACTGATGCCGCCAAAAACAACGTTGTGTACGGTCCGTTGCGCGAGCTCTTCGACCAAGGCGCTCAGGTCAGGGACAGCGCCGTCGCAGTGGACCCAGGCGCTCTGAACCGGCCATCCCAAAGCCGCATCACCCGAGGGCGCCAGCGGGGACACGCCACTGAAGACCTGTACCTGCTCGGTGGGGATGTCACACAACATGAGGGCCATGGCAGGCTCGTCCATGTACTCGACGCCTGTTGCCAAAATGCCAATACCGACGCTGCCAACCCATCGCTGAACAAAGGGTAACTCGGTGTGTAGGTAACGCAACAAATCGTTGGCGTGCGCGGCATACGCGTCGGTAAAGTAAACGAAGCCGAGCGCGATATCCTCATCGGCCGTCTTGTTGTGCGGCGGCGAACTGAGTTGCGCGCGCAACTGCGTCACCACCAATGCGGCGGCCATGGCCCACTGGGGATGAGCGGCGTGCGCGTGGACAAATGGCGTCATGCTTTACGTGTTGCGCTTGCGCGTTTTGACTGCAGTCGACTTTGCGCTTGGCTTGACTGCGGGCTTTTTTGCGCGTTTCGCGGTCGCCTTTGGTGCCTTTTTGGCCGGTGTTGGTGTCACATTTTGCGCAGCGGCTTTCATGAGCGCTTCGGCTTGCTCGCTGGCTTTCGCAATGTCGTTGGCGGCATTCTGGGCAATGGATTGAAACTGTTGGCTCAGCGCTCCCCACCATTGCATCGGGTCAACCGCTTGCGCCTTGTCGGCCTGTGTGGTGTCTGCCGTGGTGGGCTCGGCTGGCTTTGCGGACGCGCCCGTCTGCCATTGGCGCCACAGGTCTGTGGGATTGGCTTGCATGGCTTTCACCGCATCCTCCATTCCCATATCCATGTTTTTGAGCGTGGAGAGCGTCATCTTTTGCACCTCAAGTGCTTGGATCGTCGCGGCCAACGCGCGGGCGTTTTGATCCAGCCAAAATTGCACGGACTTCAGATCGTTGATTCGCTTTTCCAACTCTTCGACGTCAAACGTGGGGGCAACCCATGCGGCCATTCCTGGCATCGCCTGGGGTGCAGCGCCGGCCGTTGGACCAGCGCCTGCCGATTGCGCCCATGACGCGGCCTGCTCGCCTAAATTCTTGATGAAGTCAAAGCCTGGTACGAAAGCAGTAAAGCCAGATGGGTTGGACATGGTGTCTCCGGTTTTGAGCCCACACGGTTATGCGCTCATCGACCCGAATGGTAAAACAGAAGTGCCGAGGCGTCTCTTAGGTGCGTCCCTTAACCGACGACCTTCACGTATGCTTCACGCATGGACACGCCCACCACGCATTCGTCACCCCCGCTGCGCGCCTGGCAAGTCTGGCTTGGCGGGATCGCCTCGCTTATTCTCACGGTTGGCATGGCCCGTTTTGCCTACACACCCATGCTCCCTGTGATGCAAGCGGAGGCCGGTCTGAGCATCACGGCCGGCGGCTGGCTCGCCACCCTCAACTATGTGGGTTACATGCTGGGTGCCTTGCTGGTGGCGCGCATTGAAAGCCCGCTTTGGCGGCACCGGCTTTACAGTGCGGGCTTGTGGCTTGCGGTTCTGGGAACGGCAGGCATGGCGCTCTCGGACCACGTGATTTGGTGGGCGCTGATTCGATTTCTAGGCGGTATCAGCGGTGCTGCCGGCATGTTGTTGGGAACCGGTCTCGTCCTCAATTGGTTGATGAAATCTGGCAAACGTGCTGAGCTTGGGGCGCACTTTATGGGCGTGGGGTTGGGCATTGTGGTGTCCGCTTTGGCCGCCGCTTGGTTTCAAACACACGCATGGACATGGGGTGGCCGCTGGTGGGGGTTCGGTCTGATCGCCGCCCTTTGTGCCGTCGTGGCCTGGCGCTGGCGCCCCCCGGTACCTGACGCACCCGCAGCGCAACAGCAACGGGCGACGCCGCCAAGGCCATGGCTGTGGCTCATGTTGGCCGCTTATTTTTGCGCGGGGGTCGGGTTCGTGGTGAGCGCGACCTTCACGGTGGCCATCATCGAGGCCGTCCCCAATTTAACGGGCTTTGGCGCCTGGGCATGGTTGATTTGCGGCCTTGCCGCCACCCCTTCGGTCTACCTTTGGGATCGCGTTGCACGGCGTTTTGGTGAGTTGCCCGCGCTGATCGCGGCATACACCTGCCAAATCAGCAGCGTTGCGTTACCGGCTTTATCGGATCACTGGTTGGCCGCGCTTTGTGCGGCGGCTTTGTTTGGCGGGACCGCCATCGGGATCGTGAGCATGACGCTGGCGTTTGTGGGTAAACGCGCGCCACAAAATCCAGGGAAAGCCATGGCCCAACTCACTTTGGGGTACGGCGCCGCACAGATTGCAGGGCCTGCACTGACGGCCTATGCCGTTGATGCCACCGGCAGTTATCATGGCGCGCTGTGGATGACCTCGGCGATCTTGGTTGTCGGTATTTTGTGTTTAAGTCGACTCCAAAGAGCCTATTTCCCAGCTGCACCGACAACGCCTCGCTGACGGACGTCGCCCAACCGTTTTTCATCTCGATTTTTCTGCCACGCCATGCAAGCTCTGTTTCATCTCGCCTTCAACGTCACCGACCTCGACACCGCGCGCCGTTTTTATGGCGGCACCCTCGGCTGCGTGGAGGGCCGATCAACCGATACATGGGTGGACTTTTCCTTTTTTCAGCACCAGTTGTCGCTGCACCTTGGGGAGCCATTTAAGACGGCAAACACAGGGCACGTTGGGGAGCACTTGGTACCCATGCCACACTTTGGCTTGATTCTGGCGCTCGACGATTGGCAGGCACTCAGCCAGCGTTTGACACAAGCCGGCGTGTCATTTGTCATCCCACCGAGTCACCGCTTTGCGGGGCAACCCGGTGAGCAATGGACGATGTTTTTCTTAGACCCGTTTGGCAACCCCATCGAGGTCAAAGGATTTCGAAGTCTCGAAACAGTCTTCAAAGCGGCGTGACCACTTGGTCGATGGCGCCAAAGATACTTTGGCCGTCGCGCCCCTTCATCTCGATGCGGATGGTGTCACCAAACGCCATGAAATCGGTTGTCGGCGCGCCATTTTCGATGGTTTCGATGCAGCGCTTCTCCGCGATGCAGCTGTAACCATTCGCCCAGTCTTTGTTGCTAACGGTGCCGCTGCCAATCACGCTACCGGCCCGGACACGGCGGGTCTTTGCGAGATGCGCGATCAGTTGACCGAAGTGGAACGTCATCTCAGGCCCGGCCTCACATAAACCGACACGCCGGCCATTCCAGACGCTTTGAAGCACACCCGCCAGTCGCCCGCCCTGCCAAAGATCACCCACCTCGTCCAATGTGACGGCAACCGGACTGAAGGCCGTGGCGGGTTTGCTTTGAACAAAACCAAACCCTTTGGCAAGCTCGTCAGGAATCAGGTTGCGCAAACTGACGTCGTTTGCAAGCATGACCAAACGAATACTCTCCAAGGCCTCCTCGGGCGTGGCTTGCATCGCAACATCGCCGGTAATGACCGCGATCTCGGATTCGAAATCGATGCCATACGCGGTATCCGGGACGACGATCGGATCGCGCGGACCGACAAAGTCGTCACTGCCCCCTTGGTACATCAAAGGATCGGTGTAGAAGGATTCAGGAACCGTTGCGTTTCGAGCGCGGCGGACGAGTTCAACATGGTTCAAGTAGGCCGACCCATCGGCCCACTGGAAGGCCCGAGGCAGCGGCGCCATGCACTGTGCGGTATCGAATGCAAACGCATGGCGAGCACGGCCTTGGTTCAGGGCGACCGACACGTCTTCGAGTTGAGGCGAAATGAATGCCCAGTCATCCAAGGCCTGCTGCAAGGTGTTGGCGATACCGGTGGCGTAGTGGGCTTGCGACAAATCTTTCGAGACGACAACAAGTTGCCCATCGCGCGATCCATCTTTAAGGGTGGCTAATTTCATGGTGGATGCTCCGGCAGCGATACATGACACCGAATGGGTCACGGATTACGATTAGTAAAAATAATTTACGAATATACAACCGCCTGCTATTCTAAAAGAGCCTTAGAGTTTACTTTCACCACGCGCACTCTGCGCCCAGAGCCATGCCCCGCATCACCACAAGCCACCACGATGTCGTCGGCGATACAGCCGACTTAGCGGGACGCGCGGGCATCCAATCGGTGGAGGTGGGATTCACGCTTTTAAGCGCACTGGCACAGAGCGCGTGCCCCATGATGTTGCGCGACTTGGCGCACGCAGCAAACATGAGCCCAGCCAAAGCGCACCGGTATTTGGTGAGTTTCCAACGCCTCGGGCTGGTCGCACAAGACGCGCTCAGTAACCGCTACGACCTTGGTCCCAGCAGTCTGCGAATTGGCCTCGCAAGCCTCTCACGCTGCGATCCTGTGCGCATGGCAAGAAACGCAATCGCGGACTGGTCAACACGCATCGGGCACACCATGGCCTTGGCAGTCTGGGGCAATCAGGTACCAACGATGGTCCACTGGCACGATGGCAGTGCGGCAGCGGCCGCCAAATTACGGCTCGGCGATGTGATGCCGTTGCTCAGTTCGGCAACGGGGCGTTGCTTCGTCAGCTTCATGGCGCCAACCCATCCCGATCGCCCTGCCTGCGATCGCATGCTGCAACAAGCACTCGCTGTGACGCAGCAAAAGAGCGCGGACGCCATCATCAAAGAATCACGGCGTCACGGCGTTGCACGCGTGGTTGACACGCTGATCCCTGGGATTGCTGGCTTCTGTGCGCCAGTTTTTGACAGCCAGGGACAATTGGTTATGGGCATTGTGACGTTGGGTGCAACAGGTGCGTTCGACGCTTCGTGGACGGGCCCAACCGCGCGACAGTTGCAGACCTTCGCCAGACAGTTGAGCCAGGATCTCGGTTGCCCTGACACACCGGCGTAACCCCGCACTCGGCGATAAGATGTCGACATGCAGACACGCCGACATCTGATCCAATGGGTGGCCACCGCTGGTTCCTTATGCCTGTCGCCATGGGCTGGGAGTCAAACGGCTCCCAGCCACGCGCTGCTCGATAGCCGCCGCCTGCGCTACACGGTTAGCGGCAAAAAAAGCGGCATCCAATACAGCGCCAATGCAACCCTCGATTGGCGACGCAACGCCACCCGCTATGAAGCCACTTGGTCGGCGTCCCTGCTGTTTATTTTCAAACGAAAACAAACCAGCAGTGGCTCGATAGCCAACGAAAAAATCGCACCGCAGCGATTTGTCGATGACGGCAAACGCATCCGCGAAGCGTCACTGGACCAAAAGGCGC
>Ga0102888_1000247_pt1 | contig 13026 bp, 10 predicted proteins | sample Colrivmeta1551A3_FD_84500 | JGI IMG/M metagenome (GOLD analysis project Ga0102888, IMG submission 84500) | Estuarine microbial communities from the Columbia River estuary - metaG 1551A-3 | ecosystem: Environmental > Aquatic > Marine > Intertidal zone > Estuary | place: USA: Columbia River... | reverse complement strand
TTATGAACAGTGTCATTTTTCTGTTAATTGCCGGTTATTCAATAACCTACATTGTTGGACGCCCACTGAAAAGCACGAGCCGCACGCTGGATGTGCTGTTCCTGATACTGGGCGCCTACATCAGCGGCACATCTTTAATCGGCGGACCGATGGTGATTGCAGTGGCTATGCGCCATATTCAGCCCTTTGAGTTTCGCAACACGCTGTTTGTTATCTGGGCCGTTTTGGTCAGTATCAAACTCTCTGCGTTCGCCCTTGCCGGCGTCGATCTGCAGTTTTACGCTGCGCTGTGGCTGCTACCGTTTGCGGCAATTGGACACGTCATTGGACTTAAGTTTCATCAGCGCCTGCTGCAGCAAAGCAATGCGCGTTTTTACAGCATATTAGGCTGGATGCTGTTGCTAGTCAGCACGGCGGGCTTGGTTCAAATTAATCTATAGGACCCCTGTGCAATAGAACCTCTATGCAATCTGGCGATCCGGCTTGGGTTTGCTAGTATTAGGAGAATAATCACAAGGAAACTGTGACCTCAACATGCCGCCTCTGCTTATGCGCCTGCTGGTTCCCCTACTATGCTTTGCCGCGGCACTAATTGTGCGCGGCGAGGTGGTCGGCGACCCTCTCTGGCATCGCGATGAAGATGTCGCGTTTCTGTTGCGCAATCTGCCTTACATTTTGCTGTTATTGGCCATGCTGCTCGCGCTGCTCAGTCACCACGCGGTGGAAGCCGGTGTCACACTCAGTATGCTGTGTATTTATTGGCTGATTCAAACCTATCTGCAAGTTCGTCTTGAAACGCAGCCGGCGTTGCAGATCTATTATTTAATCAGCCTTATCGTCCCTTGCTCGATTATTTTTTATGGCTTGATACCCGAGCAGAGTTGGCGTCAGCCGCTGGGGTTGCTGGCGATCGGTCTGTCGCCGATGGTCCTGCTGATTACCTCATCGCTATTGGCACTTAATGAAAACTTTATGGCTGCCTCAGCTCAGCAAGGACTAGCAGCATCCGTATTTGGCACGCATCTTTCACTGTTATCGATAAGCTTGTTTTTCCTCTGCTTTATGATTTGCCTTGGGCTCAGCATCCATCGTCAAAAGACTCTCGAAAGTTCTCTTCTGGGCTGCACATTGATGATCTTTGCCACACTAGGGTGGATTCAACTCATTGCTATTTCAGCGTTTATGTTTGCCGGCATTGGTGTGCTGCTGATTATTAATTTGACGGGAAGTTTGCTCAATATTGGTTTTCGCGACGAGCTGACCCACATTTGGCAATCGACGCGCGCTCAGGCAAGCGGCAAAGGCCCTGCGCGGCCCCTACTCCGTTGCCATGGTCGACGCTGATTACTTCAAAAAAATTAATGATCAATTCGGCCATGACCTTGGCGACCAAGCGCTGCGGGTGATTGCTTCATTGCTAACGAAAACAGCAGAGGGGGCGAAACCGTTTCGCTACGGTGGTGAAGAATTTTGCCTGCTATTCAAAAGCAAATCGAAGCAAGAGGTTCTTCAGACCTTAGAGCAAATACGCCTAGCCATCGCCAACTACAACATGGTTGTTCGCAACAAAAAACAGCGCCCGAAAAAGCCGCAACAGGGGGAGAAGCACCGCGGCGCGAGCAAACGCTCGGGAGAGCTGCGGCTGACGGTGAGTATCGGGGTCGCGAACGGCGATGGCAGTCGCGATTTTGAGCAGGTGTTAAAGCAAGCTGACCGCGCGCTCTATCGCGCCAAAGCCAAAGGCCGCAATCAGGTGCAGGCGGCCTAGGCTGGACGATCAATTATTGGTGAAAGGTGGTGGTGCTCTCAAGCGACGCTCGCTCAGTGCGGAAGTTATTGGCGCCATCATCGACATCGATATAGCCAAATGAAATACCCATAAGTAATTTGTATTTGCTGTCGACACCCAGCTCTTCGCGCACAAGATCGGGATAGCAGCTAACCGAGGTCTGCGGGCATGAGCCAATATTGGCATTGGCCATCGCCAGCATCAGTGTTTGTGTGTACATGCCGACATCAGCCGCGAGCCGCACGGTTTCTGGAAATTCGTCGGTGACAAAAATAAAGGCGATGTGCGGCGCATCAAAAAACTCAAAGTTCCGCATCCATGACCAAGCCCGCTTGGCTTTATCTTCGCGAGTCACCCCCTGGTGCTCCCAAAGTCCAAGGGCGGAGCAAATCTGGCGATCGCGATAGTGCCCGCTAAACTTACCCTGCCATGGAAAATCGGCGTTGCCGACAGGGTCAGTGGCTGCGACCACCTTCATCTTTTCACGCATGCGGTTGCAGGCATCGCCAGACAGCACATGCACGTGCCAAGGTTGCACGTTGCAGTTGGACGGTGCCCAGCTGGCAAGTTCAAATACCGCTTTGAGTGTCGCGTCGTCGACCGCTTTCGGCAGAAAGTCGCGATACGAGTGGCGGGCGTGGACAACGTCGCTAAATTCCATAGTGGATTCTCTTTAAATGTAATGTGCGCCGGACTTTAGCAATGAGTATTCAATCTGTCTAGCCAGCATTTTGAGGTCAATTTCCCAGCCCCTGTTTTGCTATTGGTTAAGGCATAAAAAAACCCTGTGATTGTCGCCACAGGGTTTTTTATCAACGTGGGGGGATGCTATTCAAAGTAGCCAGTAGGCATACCCATAACGCTGTCGATCGAGGCACCCATTGTTTTAGCGTGCGTCTTAACCCGCGGCAAAATGCGCTCAAAGAAAAACTCTGCGGTGTGCAGTTTGTTCTGCAGAAACACTTTATCGCCCTCACCGGCCTGCAGCTGCTTGTGGGCAACTGCACTCATCTGAGCAAACATAAAGGCCATGTAGGCATAGCCTGAGAACATCAAAAAATCGACGGAGGCTGCACCCACATTGTCCGCATTCTTTTTCGCACGCATCGCCAGTTTGTAGCCCAAATAACGCCACTGGATAGCGAGTTTTGTCACGGTCCAAGCTTGTTTGCGCATCAGCTTTGCATGGGGGGCTTTCTTCCACGGCAAAAACTGGCCCGCGAAACTAAACATCTCGCCGGTGAAAATATTCAACTGCTTAAACTTATCCATCAGCAGTTTGCGGCCGACCAAGTCTAGGGCTTGAATACCCGTGGTTCCCTCGTAAAGCGTGGCAATACGGCTGTCGCGCAAAATCTGTTCCATACCCCACTCTTGAATATAACCGTGGCCACCAAACACCTGCACGCCGTGATTGGCTGCTTCAACGCCCAGTTCGGTGATAAATCCTTTCAATATTGGCGTACAAAACCCCAAGCGAGCATCAGCTGCTAGGCGCTCTTTCTCAGTTTTGCCCGCTCGGTAAGCGTCGGCAAACTGGCTGGCATAGGTCACCATGGCGCGACCACCTTCAGCAATCACCCGCTGAGTGAGCAACATACGGCGCACATCGGGATGCTCAATAATCGCGTCCGCTGGGCCCTCTGGATTCTTCACGCCAGAAATGGAGCGCATGGCTAACCGCTCACGGGCGTATTTCGCTGCGCCTTGGTAGGAGCGCTCAGCGGCCGCAGCACCCTGGCTGGCAGTGCCAATACGGGCCACGTTCATGTAGGTAAACATAGCCGCCAAACCTTCGTGTGGCTTACCGATCAAGAAGCCTGTGGCGTTGTCAAAATTGAGCAGCGCGGTACCGTTGCCATGGATACCCATTTTGTGCTCGATCGAGCCACATCGCACACCATTGCGCTCGCCCGCAGAACCATCTGCAGCAGGCAAAAATTTGGGAATAATAAAGAGTGACAGACCTTTGGTGCCCGGCGGTGCATCGGGCAGTTTCGCCAATACAATATGGACAATATTTTCTGTGAGGTCATGCTCACCGGCGCTAATAAAAATCTTGGTGCCATTGACGCTAAAGCTACCATCGTCATTCGGCGTCGCTTTAGTCTTCATCTGACCGAGATCGGTACCACAGTGCGGCTCTGTCAAACACATGGTGCCGCTCCAGACGCCACTGATCAGGTTGGGCAGATAGTCTTTTTTCTGCTGCTCTGTACCACTCGTTTCCAAGGTGGCGACAGCCCCTTCAGTGAGGCCGGGATACATCGCCCAAGCCCAGTTGGCAGTCGTCATCATTTCGTTGATGGCAACACCAATTGATGCTGGGAGGCCTTGACCACCCAGTGCTTGTTCGCCCGTCAATGATGTCCAGCCCGCTTCGATAAACTTCGTGTAGGCTTCCTTGAAGCCTGGCGGCGTGGTCACCACACCGTCATCCCAGACACAACCTTGATCGCCAATTTGATAGAGCGGCGCTAACTCATTTTCACAAAACTTTGCGGCCTCAGAAAAAATCGCCTCTACGGTCTCTGGCGTAGCCTCTTCTCCACCGTCAATTTTCTTGTACTTGCTCTGCATATCCATCACGTCATTAAACAGAAACAAATAATCATTAACCGGAACTTTGTAATCGGGCATCGCTTAACTCCTAGAAATTTGGCCTATCAAGTGGGAGACCCCACTTTTAGAATTATTCAGCGTAAACTTTTCATCCTGCGCAGTTTTTGCATAGGTGAAGAGCACCTCTGCGGGCAGAAATAAAGGCTTTTGAAACGCCACATCCACCGAGTACCCAGCGGCGGGCAACTGATCTTCAATGGCAGCGAGGCAACGCGCCTTTGACCACATGCCATGCGCAATCGCCTGCTTAAAGCCAAATAGCTTTGCAGTCATATCGGACAGATGAATGGGGTTGTAGTCGGCTGAAACCTTGGCGTAACGGCGGCCAATATCTGCGGGAACACGCCACTGGGAAGTCTCACCCTGAAGCTTATTATCGCGCTGTCGCACACTTGGCACATTGGTTTTGCAGCGATTTAGATAGGTGGATGTACTCGACCAAACCAGTTGATTGTCGACTGAAGCGGTAACATCAATATCCCACTCTAAGCCGCGGCTGGTCAATTCGCTGCCACCAATGGTCGCTTTCATACTGATCGGCAGGCTGGTATCAAATTCTTCCAACACAGAGATTTGATTGCGCAGATGCACCTGCCCCATCGCTTTCATCGGGAAATCCTGCTGAATCAATAAATTGAGCGACAGCGGAAACGAAAGCATATGCAAATAGGTCGCCGGCAACCTGTTGCTGAGGGTAAATCCACAGATCTCGCGATAGGCATGCAAATGATCTTGGCGTATCACTAGGTGCTTAATTTCGGTGCTCAGCGGCGGCAGCGCATCGCCCAGCCGATAATTACCCGATTTAAAAGCGGCACGCCCCAGCAATGTGGGCATGTTTGGCAGCTGTTGCAGTACTATAGGCGCAACTCTCGGCTGAGAGTTCGCTCTGGCTTGCTGATTGGAGTCGCTTTTTGGAGTATTCATATCATTCATTCTGCTCAATACCTCCTTGGTATTCATTGGCAGCATAAAAACACTATTTTGTCATTTGGGCCAGCTGTGTATGATGACAGAAATTGCATCTTGAGATAAGTGTATGTCAGGTTTAACGGATTCGGGGACTTTAGTGCGACTCGCCTATCAAGGATTGACCAATTTGGGCGTTGATGCCGACGAAGTGCTGCGGCAATCGGGCTTCGACCCAGAAAAACTCTACCAATCCAACCTGCGTACACCATTCTCCGCGCAGCCTCGCTTTTGGCGGGCGGCGGTAGAGCTTTCTGGAGACCCCTGCATCGGCTTGCACCTCGGCGAAAAAATGCCTGTCTATAAAGGTCAAATACTCGAATATCTGTTTCTGAGCAGCGCCACCTTCGGCGATGGCCTGCGCCGGGTGATCAACTATCAGCGCCTGCTGAGCGATGCGCTGCACGGCCAATTTAAGGAAAAACCCACGCCCTGCCTAACCAGCTATTTTTCACAGCACCAATATGCCACATCCCATTTAGCGGAAGCCATGGTGCTGGGCCTTATTCGCGCTTTTCAAGCCGTGACAGACGGTGCGTTTAAAGCGGACAAAATTATCTTTAACCATGCGCCAAATACCGAGCTGGCGGAATATCAGCGGATTTTCCAGTGCGATATTGAGTTTAACGCCAAGTCGTTTCAGCTGTTTTTTCCACCGTCTATTCTCAACTACCGCTCGCTCAACGCGGTTCCGGAGTTGTTAAATCTGCATGTGATGGCCGCAGACCAACACTTAGCCCTGCTGCAGCGGCAAGACTTTGTCCGTGAAGTGCGCAGCGCTATTGCCGCACTGCTGGAGAGCGGCGATGTGTCGATAGAGCGCGTCGCGGCAACCCTCAAGGTTACGCCGCGCAATTTGCGACATCAGCTCGTCGGTGCCAATACCAGTTTTCAGCGCTTGTTAAACCAACATCGCCATTCTTTGGCGCGACGCTTACTCTCAAGAACCGATGAGGAGATCAACGAAATAGTCTACCTCACAGGCTTTTCCGAGCCGAGCACGTTTTACCGAGCCTTCCGCCGCTGGGAAGGCACAACCCCCATCGAGTTTCGCTCGAGATATAGATCATAAGTGACTGACTGCAAACAACATTTGCACTGCCCCCGAGTTAAAGTAGAATGCGAGGCTTACTTCGCATACCCCTGCCTGAATCCACCAGTAAAGAGCCGTTGACCCTATGACCCATACTTCCGCTTTCGAGCTATTACGTGAACAAGATATCCCTTCCCTCAAGCTTCGCTACCAGGAATATCGCCATCGCGTAACGGGTGCGCAACACATTCACTTAGCGGCAGACCACAAAGAAAATGTCTTTTTGGTGGCGCTGCGCACAGTGCCCCACGACTCGACCGGTGTTGCCCATATTTTGGAACACACCGCCCTCTGCGGCAGCGCCAAGTATCCTGTGCGCGACCCGTTCTTTATGATGATTCGGCGCTCGCTCAACACCTTTATGAATGCCTTCACCAGTTCCGACTGGACGGCCTACCCCTTTGCCAGCCAGAACAAAAAAGATTTTAACAATCTGCTTAGTGTCTACTTGGATTCGGTATTCTTCGCCCGTCTCGACCCTCTCGATTTTGCCCAAGAGGGCCATCGCCTCGAGTTTGCAGACCCTACAGATGCCAGCTCAGAGCTAACCTTTAAAGGCGTGGTGTTCAATGAAATGAAAGGAGCGATGAGTTCAATTAACTCAACCCTCTGGCAGACCATGAGCAAGCATCTCTACCCGACCACCACCTATCACTACAACAGTGGCGGCGAGCCGAGCGATATTCCCGACCTGACCTATGAGCAGTTCAAAGCCTTCTACGAGACCCACTACCACCCGAGCAACGCGATTTTCATTACCTTTGGTGATATTCCAGCGGCAACCCATCAGCAGCTGTTTGAAGAAAATGCCCTGCGCCACTTCAGCAAGCTCGATTGCCATATTGCCGTCGGCAATGAACAGCGATACAGCGAGCCGCAGTATTTTGAAGAGAGCTACGCCGCAGACGAACAAGAGCCACTCGAAGACAACACCCACATCGTTGTCTCCTGGCTACTCGGTGATTCAACGAACTTAGAGGCCACCATGCAAGCGCGCTTGCTGTCCAGTGTTCTCCTCGACAACAGCGGCTCACCACTGCAAAAGGCGCTGGAAACAACCGATTTGGGCACCTCGCCGTCCCCCATGTGCGGTCTTGAAGATTCGCAAAAAGAACTCTGCTTCGCCTGTGGCGTTGAAGGCTCAAACCCTGAGCAGGCCGATGCTGTCGAAGCACTGATTTTAAGCGTGCTGCAAGATGTTGCTGACAATGGTTTACCCCTCGAACAGGTTGCAGCGAGCCTGCATCAGTTAGAGCTATCCCAGCGCGAAGTCTCCGGCGGCGGCTATCCCTACGGCTTAAATCTCATTCTCACCTCGTTGACCAGTGCCACCCATCGCGGCGACCCGATTTCACTACTTAATTTGGACCCTGTTCTGGAAAAGCTGCAAACGCAGATTCAAGACCCTGAATTTATTAAATCCCTCGCCCGCGATTTGCTACTGAACAACAAACACCGTATTCGACTCGTTTTAAAACCAGACCCACAGTTAGCGAAAAAAACCGAGTTAGCCGAAAAAACCCGTCTCGCCGCATTAAAAGCTGGCCTGTCAGACGCTGAAAAGCACGCCATCGTTGAAAAAGCGGCTGCCCTAAAACAGCGCCAAGAAATGGAAGAAGACTTAGAAATACTGCCCAAGGTGGGCGTGGAGGATATTCCCACAGAAATCGCCTATTCAGAGCCGCTCAATAAAGAGGCCGAGCCGCTGCCACTGACCACCTACAGCGCAGGCACTAACGGTTTGGCCTACCAGCAAATCATTATGCCGATGCCAGCGTTTAGCCAAGAGCAAATGGATCTGCTGCCTCTCTACAGCACCTGCGTCACCGAAATGGGTGTCGGCAGCAGAGACTATCAGCAAACCCAGCTGTGGCATTCCAGTGTTGTCGGCGCCTACTCAGCCTCCGCCTCGGTGCGCTCAGACAAAGACAACCTTGACGTGCTGCACGGCAATATTAGCTTCTCCGCCAAAGGCCTCGCACGCAATCAAGCCGCCATGAGCGATTTAATGCAAGAATCACTGCTGCAACCGCGCTTTGACGAACTGGCCCGCCTGGGTGAACTGGTGGCACAAATTCGCACACACCGCGAGTCATCCGTGGTCAGCAACGGCCACTCCATGGCCATGACCGCCGCCGCGAGCGGGCTGTCCGCCAATGGCTACCTCAGTCAGCGCTGGGGCGGCATGACTGGACTGGCACTGTTAAAAGCCCTCGATCAGAGTTTGGAATCGGAAGCCGGCCTGCAAGCACTGGCCAGCCAACTGCAGGCCATTCATCAACTGGTGTTAGCGCAGCCACGACAGTATTTGCTGGTTGCCGAAGGTGAACGACTCGCCGTCTTCAAAGCGACTATGCAGAGCCGATTTAGCGCAACGGGCGCTGTCAGTGCGAGTAATCTAATTCACTACAAACCGTCTCTCAGCCCGGTCAATCATTGCTGGACCACCAACACCCAAGTGAGCTTCTGCGCCAAAGCCTATCCCACTGTGCCAAGCAGTCACGTCGATGCTGCGGCGCTCACGGTGTTAGGCGGTGTGCTGCGCAACGGATTCCTGCACCGCACCATTCGCGAACAAGGTGGCGCCTACGGCGGCGGTGCCTCGCAAGACAATCAGTCTGGCGCATTCCGTTTTTACTCCTACCGAGATCCGCGCATCGCGGGAACATTGGCCGACTTTGATCAATCTATTGCATGGTTAATGGAAAAACCCTTGGGCGGCGACAAAATTGAAGAAGCGGTACTTGGGGTCATTGGCAGTCTCGACAAGCCCGGCTCGCCTGCAGGTGAAGCCATGCAAGCCTTCCACGGCGAGCTGAATGGCCGCAGCAAGGCGTCAATGGTGCAGTTTAGAAACCGAGTCTTAGATGTTACCGACGCCGATCTTAAACGCGTTGCCAGCACCTATTTACGCCCCGAATTGGCGCAGACCGCCGTTATTACCAACAGCGATTTAGCGGCCAAAACCGGTCTCGATATTGTGGCGGTATAAGTCTGTGGGCGCGTCAGAAGAACAGCCCAAACGCGATGATCTGTTTGCCAATCCGCTCGGCAACGTGCCGCGCTTTGTTTTTGATAAAGCCGTGGTTGATGTCTTCCCAGATATGATTCAGCGCTCCGTCCCCGGCTATCAAACCATCATCAATCTCTGTGGAGAATTAGCCGCGCGTTTCGTTCAGCCCAACAGCAACGGTTACGACTTGGGCTGCTCTCTCGGCGCGTCGTCATTTGCCATGCAGCGCGAAATTGCTCAGCCGGGTGTTCGCATTATTGCGGTCGATAACTCTGCTGCAATGCTTGAGCGCTGTCAGCTATTGCTCAAGAGCACAGTGTCGGACGTTCCCGTAGAGTTACTCGAAGCAGATATCTGCGATATTGAAATTAGCAACGCATCGCTGGTGGTGATGAACTTTACGCTGCAATTTATTGCTGTTGAAAAACGCCAAGCGCTGCTGGAAAAAATCTACGCCGGCCTCAATCCGGGCGGCTGCTTGGTGATATCGGAAAAGTTATTGTTTGAACCAGAGCCACTGAACACTCTGCTGTCAGAGCTGCATCATCAATTCAAGCGAGCTCAAGGATACAGCGATCTGGAAATTAGCCAAAAGCGCGACTCTATCGAAAATGTCTTGATTCCCGAAACCCTAGACGCCCATATCCAAAGAATAAAGGCCTGCGGATTTAACTCCGCAAGCCCTTGGTTTCAGTGTTTTAACTTTGCATCACTGGTGGCCGTAAAATAACCGACCGAACCCTGTTTAGCGGCCCAGTAGTGACACCGCCTGCTTGATCAGCTTCTTCACTTTTGGCGTGTAGGGTGGGTGCATCATGTGACCACTGCTCCACTTATCTTGCAGCACAGCGCGTTCATGGGAGAACGCTTTAAAGCCCCACTCACCACTGGAATTACCGATACCGCTGTTGTTGACCCCACCAAACGGCAGATTTGGGTGCATAAAATGCATCATCGCCTGATTAATACAGGTGCCACCAGCACTGGTTTCTTGCAACACCTTATCCATATTCTTTTTATCGCGGCTGTACAAATAGAGAGCTAAAGGCTTTGGCTTGGCGTTGATTTCTGCGATCACTGTGTCGAGATCGGTAAATGTCAAGACCGGCAGCAATGGGCCAAAAATCTCTTCATTCATAATTCGCGAATCAGCGCTCATGCCTTCAATCAGCGTCGGCGCAACAAAGCGCTCATCGTCGTTTACATCACCGCCGGTAATCAGCTGGCCGCCATTAGCCAAAGCATCGCTCAACAGGCCCGAGACACGGCCATGGTGCGCGGAATTGACCACCTGACAATAATCGCCATTGCTGCGCGCAGCGTCGCCCAAACCATACTGGCGCTCAATGCAGACTTTCATTTCCGCAATCAACGCATCTTTAATGCTGGCATCCACATAGAGATAATCAGGGGCAATACAGGTTTGGCCATTGTTGGCAAATTTTCCCCAAGAAATACTGCGCGCGGTCTTTTTCAGGTCAGCACTCTTGTCGACAATAACCGGACTTTTGCCGCCCAGCTCCAATGTCACCGACGTCAAATTTTTGGCCGCTGCAGCCATCACATGTTTGCCCACTGCGGGACTACCGGTGAAGAAAATATGATCGAATGGCAAGCTCGTCAGATAGCTCGACACATCAGCGCGACCTTCAAAGAGAGAGACTTCTTCAGGACGAAACGCTTCTTTAACAATCTCCGCAATCACGCGGGACATGTTTGGTGTCATTTCAGACGGTTTGATAATCACGGTGTTGCCCGCAGCAATCGCTGACATCATCGGGCCAAAGGTCAGATTGAAGGGATAGTTCCACGGCGATATCACAAGGCTGGTGCCCTTGGGTTCCATAACTACTTTTGCTGAGGTACCTAGCATCGACATCGACGTACTTACCGGTTTGTCTTTCATCCAGCCCTTCAGTCTTTTGCGAATGTGCGCCAACTCAGACACCACCACAAGAATTTCAGCCACATCAACTTCTGCTTCTGGCTTGCCAAAATCCGCAGCGGCAGCAGCATACATCTGTGGGTAAGAGGCTTTGAATACCTTCTCGAATCGGCCCAATACCTCTAGCCGCTGCGCACAATTCGACTTGCGCAACTGCAGGGCATAACCTTTTTGCAGTGCAAAGGCGGCATCAATATCGGCTTTGACAGCTGCAGAAATTTCTAAATCACTCATTTTCCCCTCCTCGGGTTTAGCTTTTTTTGACTATTTTTTGGTTATTTTTTTTGATTATTTTTGATTGTGGCTATCGGTGATACGCAGCCCCCTTAGTCACACAGTTATTAGTCACACAGTTATTAGTCACACAGTTATTAGTCACACAGTTATTAGGCACACACGCCTTAATCGTAAAGTTGTTAATAGTGCGGCGGCTTTTCATTCAACGCGCCGTCTGCGTCGTCAATACCTTCGTTAAGCGTCTCTACTCGCTCGCGCAGATTTTGGTGTGCGCGCGTCAAGGTGTCTATCTCTCGCTGTTGTCGAAAAATCTCGTCACTCATCTCGCTATTGGCCATCTCGAGATAAGCCAATTTTTCCTCCAACTGCTCAAAGCGTTCAATCAACGCCTGTGGCAATTGGCTGTCTTTAGACAAAGCATTCATAAACGTCTTATTCCGCAATTTAATTTGACTCTCACGGGCAAACAATAACTGAAATGCCTTATAATTTCTCGCCTAAAATACTCGGTATTCAAATGATTCCCTCGACACTCAACTATGGTCCGCTTTTTTCCGCCCTAGAAACCTCAGAACTCAGTGAGTGGGGACGCACCTTGCCCGATCTTGTCGCCCACCAGTTGCGCCGCGAGCGCTGGGGCGACATGCCCGAGTGGGAAGAAACCTTAAGGCGCCTGCCAGAGATTGATCCATTGCATATAGAGCTGGTCAGCAAAGTCCAGATTGGTGATATCAGTCTCATGGACAAAGGCCGCCGCCTCGCGCTGCAAGCCACCCTCATGGGCTTGCATCCATGGCGCAAAGGCCCCTTCGAACTGTTCGGACTAACCATCGATACCGAGTGGCACTCTGATTGGAAGTGGGACCGAGTACTGCCGCATATTGCACCACTCAAAGGCCGCACTGTTCTCGATATTGGCTGCGGCAACGGCTACCACTGCTGGCGCATGCTCGGCGCGGGTGCAGAACGGGTGATTGGCATTGATCCGTCGGTAAAGTTTGTGTTTCAGTTTTACGCCATTAAACAATTCGCCGGACACGACTTACCCATCGATGTGCTGCCGCTTGGCATAGAGCATATGCCGCAGAAAATGGCCGCCTTTGACACGGTCTTTTCCATGGGTATTCTCTATCACCGGCGCTCGCCCATGGACCACCTTCGCGAACTGCGCGAACTGCTCAAACCCGGCGGTCAGCTAGTGCTTGAGACACTGGTTATTGAAGGTGGCGCCAACCAAGTGCTGGTGCCCGACGATCGCTACGCAAAAATGCCCAATGTGTGGTTTTTGCCGTCGCCCGACACCCTGATTGGCTGGATGAAAAAGAACGGCCTCAAAAATCCTCGCATGGTTGATATCA
>Ga0102888_1000246_pt1 | contig 13033 bp, 7 predicted proteins | sample Colrivmeta1551A3_FD_84500 | JGI IMG/M metagenome (GOLD analysis project Ga0102888, IMG submission 84500) | Estuarine microbial communities from the Columbia River estuary - metaG 1551A-3 | ecosystem: Environmental > Aquatic > Marine > Intertidal zone > Estuary | place: USA: Columbia River Estuary... | reverse complement strand
GAGCGCTGGGACGAAACAGTCAACCGCTATGTAAACTTCTGGGTTGATCGTGGTCAGCTAGACGACAAGACAGCACTAAAGCTTTTTAACGCTATCCACAACTTAGACGTTATGCCGTCTATGCGCTGTATGATGACAGCAGGGCCAGCATTAGCTAAGGACAACGTAGCAGGCTTCAATTGTAGTTATTTACATATTGACTCACCGCGTAGCTTTGACGAGCTTATGTACGTTCTTATGTGTGGCACAGGCGTAGGCTTCAGCGTAGAGCGTAACTTCATTAACAAGCTCCCTGTAGTGGCTGAGACATTCCACCCAACAGACAGCGTCATTGTCGTAAGCGACAGCAAGATTGGCTGGGCTTCAGCGTTTCGTGAACTAATCAGCCTGTTGTATGCTGGTAAAATCCCTAAGTGGGACATGCACAAGATTAGACCTGCTGGCGCTCGACTGAAGACTTTTGGCGGTCGTGCAAGCGGCCCTGATCCGCTGATTGATCTGTTCAATTTCTGTGTGGGTATGTTCCAGAAGGCCGCAGGACGTAAGCTCACGAGCATCGAGTGCCATGACATCTGCTGTAAAATAGCGGACATTGTAGTGGTCGGTGGTGTACGTAGATCAGCATTGATTAGCTTGTCTAACTTGTCAGACCCGCGTATGGCGAAAGCTAAGTATGGCAACTGGTGGGACACAGAAGGGCAGCGTAGGCTTGCTAACAACTCTGTAGCCTACACAGAGAAGCCAGACTTTGAATCGTTCTTGTCAGAGATGCAGAGCATGTACGAAAGCAAAGCAGGTGAGCGTGGTATCTTCAGCCGCATAGCAGCTAAGAACATTGCAGCCCGTAACGGACGTAGAGACGCTGATCAAGACTTTGGAACTAACCCATGCTCTGAGATCATCCTGCGCTCTAACCAGTTCTGTAACCTCTCAGAGATCGTTGTACGCGCAGAAGACACGCTGGACACACTGAAGGCTAAGGCAGAAGTAGCAGCGATCATAGGCACGTTACAAGCCACTCTGACAGACTTCCGTTACCTGCGTAGCTGCTGGAAGAAGAACACAGAAGAAGAAGCTCTGCTGGGCGTTAGCATGACAGGTATTATGGATCATTATCTATTAGGTAAAAGCTCTCCAGACTTGTCTAAGTGGTTGGAGGAGATACGAGATGTGGCTGTGGCAACTAACAAGAAGTGGGCTGTTAAACTTGGCATCAATCAGTCTGCGGCTATTACATGCGTTAAGCCAAGTGGTACTGTTTCTCAGCTTGTCGATTCTGCTTCTGGCATTCACCCTCGCTTTTCTGAGTATTACATTCGCAGGGTTCGTTCAGACAAGAAAGACCCACTTGCAGCGTTTATGTCAGCAAAGGGTTTCCCAGTAGAACAAGATGTGATGAGCGAAGCGTCTCTGGTGTTTGGCTTCCCTGTTAAAGCACCGAAGGGCGGTACAACAGTTAAGCAAGTAGGCGCTATGCAGCAGCTACAGCTATGGAAGGACTATCAGAACTTCTGGTGTGAACATAAGCCAAGTATTACTGTGTACTATACGGACAGCGAGTTCTTGCAAGTAGCACAGTGGATATGGGAGAACTTTGACATCTGTAGTGGTATTAGCTTGTTGCCAGTGAGTGATCATATTTATCAGCAAGCTCCGTATGAAGACATCACTGCTGAGAAGTACAAGGAACTACTAGCGGCTATGCCTGTAGATATTGACTGGGAAGACCTGAAGTACTTTGAAGAAGAAGATAATACAACAGGTTCTCAAGAGTTGGCGTGTGTTGGTGGAGCTTGTGAGATAGTGTAGCTTATAATTAACATTGTACATTGTATGAAACAAAAGCCCTATAGAACACTCTATAGGGCTTTTTTGTTTACTGTTGAGTTACCTTCTCTGTTAAGGCGTTATAAATAATACGACCTGTTTTAAACTTACCTGACTGTAAAAGTTGTAGCTGGTTTCTTGTAATATCCTCACTAAGAAGAACTTTCATAAGCTCTGGATTCTTATAAGCTTCCTTTAGAATTTTACTAGACGCTTCTACTCCTAAGTTCTGTAGTGCTTTAGTAGCGGCGTTGGAAGCTGTACCAGCCAACACAATAGAAGAAGAACCAAATAATAAATTAACCCCTTTTAAAGCAGCTAACTTAGCAGCTAGAACTAAGGCAGGGCTTGTTTGAGACGCTTCTACTCTTGTATAGCCTCTTTTAGCAGACAAAGACTTACTTATCTTACTAACGTCTCTGAGCAATAATTCCAAACCTTTCTGCTCGGCAGTGTTAAACACAGAAGTCAACGGCTTAAACTCTTTTAAAATCTTTTCAAAACTAACAGGATCAATAATCTCTACGTTGCCTTTACCTGCTACTTGCGAATCAACAATTTTCATTGATTGAGCAACCACACGATTAGCAATCTGCTCTTTAAATACAGAAAGAGCTTCTTTGTTGGTGCTTAAAAGCTTACGAAACCGCGCAGAAACTTGCATAGGACTTGAAGATTTAAGAATAACATCCATAACCTGCTCTGGCGTCATGTTCGTCACTCCATAGAAGTCGTCAAGACGCGCTACTTCTGCTGCTGTTTCAGCATTTTGCACTACTTTTCCTTGAGACCTAGCCTTTTTCTTAGCTGCTTTAATAGCTTCACCTACTGCTGGGAATCTTTCTATCCAAGAAGAATGAGCAGTTTCAAAGGCCTTAAAATCTTCTAGTTTGTTGGGGTTTACCTGAGCCTGAAACTTAGCAAGAAGAAATCCTTCAGCCTGTTTTAAAGCGTTAGACTGAGCAGCTGTGCTGTTAGAAGTTGCTAAATTAAAGACTTCTTCCATCTCTCTAGCAACAATATCCATGTCAGTTTGCTTGGCTGCTTGGCCGCCTAACATTGTCTCTAGTTTTTTCTCTTTAACTGCCTTTTTAGTTTTAGGTACAAAAGTACCTCTAGTAAAAGTATCATGTATTTTTTTAGAGAAAGCAGTAGCCGCTAAATAGTATTCACGAAGTTGAGGATTAACGCTTTCGACACCTAGTGTAATATTGTCTAAAGCAGCTTGTTGAGCTTCTCCTAGAGCTTTCTGATTATACTGAAAAGTAGGGTCTGTGGCTGCGTTTGCACTTCTAGCCATAGAGTTGAGCTTGCTTCTTAAATCTCTAAGAACAAGAGGAGCTTCCATAGTTTGTAGCGGTGCGTCAGGCCATTTAACTTTCACGCCTGCTTTAGCTAACCTCTTCTTGTTATCAGGAGTAACTTCAAACGTCTTCCAGCCTTTACCTGTACGGGCAACACCTTTTCCTAGAATGTTGGAAAACTCCTCAGCAGGTAAGACTGCTTGTGAGCTAGAGTTAGCAACAATTGTTTCAACAGCATCTACTAAAGGTTTAGTTGGTATCTTTACAGAGTCGTTTATAGGCTGCCATAGGTTGCTTTCTTGTTGTTTAATATCTGCGTATATTTTATTAAAAGATTCCTCAAACTCTTTTGACATTTTAGTAACATCGCCATCATAAATCTTTAAAAGCTTAGCAAGCTTTTCTGTCTCAATCATAACTCTATCGTCTACCTGAGCTACCAAGTCGTTTTGTATCTTAGGCAAGAATTCTTTTAAAGCTGTCCAATCTAAATAACCGCCTTCTGTCTTCATTAAAGTTTCTAATTCTCGCGCTAATGAATACTGAGCTTGGTCAACTTGATCGTCTACAAAACCTGCAAAAATACTGTCTTCAGCGGCTAACGCTCTTTCTAAAGTAAGAATTCCTGAGTCATCTGTTTTTTGAGCTATAGATAAAACAGAAGCATCGTCAGCAGCTTCTAAAGCTAGTTTAGCTTCTAACGGGCTATCACTCTCTCCTCTAATTCGTTGACGAGCTAAAGTTACCGCGTCTTCTCCAAACTTAGCATCAAAAGCGTCTATTATTTTCTTACCTACTACCTCAACACCTGTGTCTGCGTACTTCATAATTCCAGTAGCAGCTTCTAAATAAGTAGCGGGTTTACGGGCAGCTACAAAACCGCCAGCAATTTCAGCAGGTAGAGCTACAAGAGCACTTTCTGAGCCAGTAGCCGCTGTAGCCACTTCTCCAGCCACAGCCATAGCTAACGCTATTTTAGCTTCAGTAGGCAGCGAAGACTCTGCTAGAGACCTTGTAATGCCTGTACGCGCTCCTTCTACTCCTACAAAAGGCTGACCAGTTTTAGGGTTTAACGCAACTCCTCTTTTACCGTAGTTGATAAAACCAGTGCCTAACATGTTTATTGAAGCACGAGCAGCATTGGTAATGCCAAGACCAAGAGAAGCATAAAAACCTCCTTTGTCTAAGAATTGTTCAGTCTCGGGATCGTTAACAAAACTCTTGTTCCTAAATAAATCAGGAACGCCTATGTCGTAGCCGCCTTCCCACTCCATGTCTACGGTTACGTCAGAAGATTCGGATAAGTTTTTTAAGTTCTTAGCTCCCATAGTAGCTAGATAAACAGGCACACGCACAGCCATATCATATCCAAAACTATAAATAGGCGTTACCATTGCGTCTACTACTTCCATTACAGGGTTTACAACAGGCGCTGTACGGTAGCGTAGTTCTTCCCCTGCTTGTTGTAATAAACTTTTCTCTGGCCTCGGAGTAACGTCAGTGCCTTGTTCAGAAAGAACAGGAACTTCGGGAAAAAACGTAGGAGGCGTTGCTCCTCCTTGTAACTCTTCTATTCTTTTTTCGCCAGCTAGTCTTGCAATTACTTCGTTAGGAAATTCAATACCTGTATCAAAAACAACGCCATTGCCCGAAGTTTCTTCATTGAAGACTACATTCGAAGTGTCGATTATTGCCATTAGTAAATGCCTTTTACAATTAAACTTTGGTTTTCGTAAGCTGCTAAAAATTCCCTAACACTTATATTTTTAGCTGCGGCAGTCTTAGTAATATCAGCCCAAGTCACATCTTGCTTTCCTTTTCCAGTGACTAAAGTAAATCCTTTAGGCTTATCTTTTACCCAGTATTGAGAAAGATTAGCACTGTCTTGTATAACTTCCATTTTTTTGTATTTAAGGCCGTTTCTTTCTGCTAAAACTGTTTTACTTCTTGGAAGTTTAGTTAAGTAATCGTCCCACAAAGTAGTATGGTCTAATGGAGTTACTTCAGATAAATAAGATCGTTGAGTAGCAAAAGTATTTTCTTCAATTTGATTAACAGCTGTGTGCAATTTAATTGTTGCTGCCGCTTCGTTGTACTGCCAAGGCTGAGTGTAGCCAGGGAGTACGTTTTGTTGATTTTTTAAATCTACATCTGTAAATCCTCTACCTTGCGCCTCCATCATTGGTATAATAGCTTCGTTCTGTAAAATCTTTAAAATAGCTTGATCTCCAATTTTCTTAGACAAAGATTCTGGATAAGCCACTCCTGCTAGTTGAAAAACACCTTGTAAAATTTTAGATTGGTTAGCTACAAAATCAGCAATCCCGCCTGTGTCGAAACCTTTTCCTACTTCCGTCAATATAGCGTTTGCTGCTTTCTTATCCGTGACAGCCGTTGCAGCCACAGGTGCAGTTATATCAACATAGTTTGCTTGACGTATTAAATTGTTTTCTTCAACTTTTTGCTGTGGAGTTTGTACAGTGCTAACTAAAGGAGCAGATGGCTTCACATAAGTTGTAGATATTGCTTTTCCTTCTAGCTCTTGAGGAGTTAAACGAGTATTAGTTCCTTGGTTATAAGGTATACCGTTTCTTAACTCAACGCCTGCGACAGTTGTATTGGTTGCTGTATCAACAAGAAATGCCTGTTCAATTTTAGGAGCATCTGGAATCTCTCCGAGTATTTGGACACCAGCCTGTAGTGCTCCCTGAACTTGAGCTCGAATAGCGTCTGCTAACTTACTATACTGAGGAGGAAGAGCATCAGCTACAGCAGTTGCGTCAGATGTTGATTTAGTTTGATCTTGTATTTTTTTCTGCAACTCCGCAGCCTTAGCAGGATCAGCAATGCCCAACAACTTAATAAACTTCTGTTGATATTCTGGATCGTTCCTATCAAGTTTAACCAACTCAGTCTTAGCCATGTCTACAGGGTTTTGCTGTGACGGCATACCAAACAAACCTTCACCAGCACGTTGCATTCCTTGCACCTGCTGTGCTCCAAAAGCCATTCGCTGCTGTGCTGCCGTAGGCAACGAGAAAGGGTCTATTTGTTGGTTCTGTCCACTGATGCCTGTGAGCAAACCTGCGTAATCAATATTAGCCATTATTAAGCTCCTGTAGGAGTAGGTGTTGGAGTTGCGGTAGACTCTTCTTTTTTCTCGCCTAGCCAGCTATTCAAAATGCTGCCCAATAAACCACCAGAAGCTGAAGGATTGTCTTTACCAATAGCTGCATAAATCTGAGCAATCTTAGCTTGATCAAGAGGACTTGTTTGTTGACCTAATAATAAATTCATTAGTCCTTGTTGCTGTTGTAGCTGCAGACGGTTGCCTAAGTCTTGTCCTTGAATATATCCTTCAATACCTCTACCAGACATTTGAGCACCAAGCTCTGCGCCAGTACGCTGTCCAGCGGCTGTGTAGCCAGCAGGGATTTGACTTGCTTCCAGTAGCGACAGTGCTTGCTGCTGTGGTTGATAACCAGCGCCTAATAAGCCTGTAGCGCCTGCTAGAGCCTGCTGTTGTTCCGCTAGTGCCTGCTGACGAGCACCTAGACTAGCACTCGCCATAGCCTCTTGACGTGCCTTCTCATACGCAAACTGCTCTGGTGAGCCACCGTACTGAGCAGTCTGTAGACCACCACGACCACTAGCAAACAAGTTCTCCTGCATTGCCAAACGCTGACGTTCTTCCTCTGGCATCTGCGTAGCTCTGATCTGCTCATAGATAGCTGCTTGTTGTGCGGCAGGGTCTTGACCAACTTGACCAAACAAGTTCTGAGCCTGTCCCATCAATTGATTCTGAAACGCTTGCTGCTGAGGAGAAAGATTAACACCAAAGCCACCTTCAGCAGTAGTGCCTACGTTAGCTAAACCACTTGTAACAGTGTATGGTTTAAATGTAGAGTAATCTCTGGCTTGCTGCCCCGCTTGCTCAGACAGCATTCTGGCTTGTTCTCCAGAGGCTTGAGCACCCTTAATGTTTTCTTGACTTAAATAATAACTACCAAGACCACCGAGAGCACCTGTAATAGTATCTTGATTGCCTGTTAAAAAATCCATTATCTCATTCGCCATTAGAATGTACCTCCAGTAATAGTGCCAGCCGTTAGCGTACCTGACACATTGACGGTGACGGCTGTCATTGTTCCTGTAAAGGTAGGATCAGCTTTATTAGATTTAGAATTGACAGCAGTAGCAATGTTGTCAAACTCAGTGTTGATTTCAGTACCCTTAACAATCTTAGCGGGATCGCCAGAACTGAGGGAGTCCTTAGTTGCAAAGTTAGTTGTCTTAGTATAATTAGACATTAGATAAGTCTCCCTAGTAGAGCGTGTATGTCGATCTTTTGAATTGAGAAAGCAGAGTTGTTAATCTGAGCTTCGATACCTACTGTTACAACAGAGCCGTTACCACTAGCGTTTACTTTTGGTGTGTTAATAACAACAGCAGCAGAATACTCAGCAGTTGTGTTATACTCGCTAATGCCATACTCAGCTAAATTAGTAGAACCAAAAATAAAAGGTTGCTTTGTATAATCAGATGTGTAATCATAGCCCCAGTTGAGCGTTGTAGGCGTAGACTGTCCACCAATAATGGTTAAGTTAAACTTCTTCAAAAACTTCAAGTTAGCTGGGCTTTGGAAGTCAAGTGGGTTACTGAAATAACGTAGCTGATACTGTTCTGTATCGTCTAAGTAACCACTATATTCTACAATGCCGTCAGACACTCCCATGTGAATAGTACCATCGTCACAACGAACAAAGACGTTAATACCCATCCCAGACCATGTTGTAACCCTATGTGAATCATTCTCCAGCGGGACACGCATGTCAAAACAATATATTATACCACTATCTGGAAAAGAAAGCAAGTAAAAAGCTTCTTCTTGACTGTATAAAGATTTGATAGGATTGTTCTGCTGTTGAATCAAACTAACCAAGTCATTACGAACATTCTTGCTGATGTCTCTCATTGGCAAAGACTTCTCTTGAATAGTCCTTCCCAGCGTACGCACACCTGTGTTAGATAAAAATATAAGGTCTGTCCCAGTGTGCTGTACAGAATCACGAGAAACACAACCAACGCCTGCTACGGTGTCTGCAAGCGTCATAGTGCTTGGAGACTTAGCACCGCTATAGGTAAGTATAGACTTCTTACCAAAGATGATTAGAAAGCCATTGTGAGCCGCTAGTGCCACTATCTCGTCAAAGCCTTCTGGCCATACGTTAGTTAAGTCTAAGCTGCCTGAAGAGCCTCCTGTCCAATGTGCACCGTCTAGTAAATCACTCCAGTAAACAGTGTGCTTGTTACCTACTACATCAGCTACCCACAAGCGTCCAAAAGCGGCTAGAGCTTCGTTGCCTTGCGGCATAGTGCCTGTGCTATGCGAGTGTGTGCTTATACGCTCTAGTGTAAACGGAGCAGCTTCATTAGTGCCTATCAACGGCTCGTGTCCACTCTGTACCATATATACATGGTTAGCTAGTGTGACGCACTTCCAATTGTTTGCTGTTGCTATATAACCTGCTGGCGTGTAATCAACCAACGTAGTATCACCAACAAATACTTTTAAATTACCTGCTGATAGCAACCTTCTATCGCCACTATAGTCAATAAACTGATGCAGCGTCTCTATTCCTCTGCTGCTGCCCAGCAAAGAAGCTCCGTTGGTTGTTGAGTACTGATAGCCCTTCCTAGCTCCGATACGTCCTAGCTGATCAATAACACAGTTGTCAGCTACAGCGGCAAACGAAGGGTCTAAGCCAATAGGAGAGTCTTGGGTGTTTAAACCAAAAAATCCTGGGGCTGAGATTGTAATGTTCTGTAGTTGTTGAGCCATTATACAGTCGTCCAGATAGTCTCTTCAGGATGTCTAGCAGCGTCTAGTGCAATAGCGTCTGACAAGGTACGATCAGCTAAAGCAAACAACTCTGCTGCGCTTGTTCCACCAGTCTCACCACGTTCTCTAGCGCCTAACGCTGTTGCTATCTGAATCACTGGTGACGAAGGTATTGACATTGTGTCAGTGTTTTCTGTCATGTCTGCTGTACGCAGCACCACGTTAAAGCGTAGCTGATAAGCACCGTCAGGGGCTGGGTAGAGGTCTACACCGCTATCGCCATTACTATCAATACCGTTCCAGCTGTAGTACTTAGGAGCTGCGTAGGGTATGTTAGCTTGGACGAGGAAGGCATTGTTCATCCACGTTGATGGACGATACTCCATAAACCAGTTAGAAGAGTCGTTAATAACGTCTAACACCTTAATACGATCTTGTGAGTCAACTAGCGTGTAGTTATAAACATTAGCTACTGTAGACACTGTTAGCGTTGTACGCAGTGCTGTCCAGTCCCAAGCATCTTCTACGGTTCGTTTAGCATCGTTGACAAACTCCCCAATAAGTTTTGAATAGTTGTTTTGATTAACAGAGTCTACTTCGTTCTCACGGAGTCTGCGTAGAACACTATTTACTAACTGTAGATATGTCATTATGAGTAGAACCTCTTTGTTGTGTCTTGATTTGTCAACATACCTTGAGAATAAGGATTGTTTATTGATGGCTGTTGTAGTTGAACATAGGGTGCTATTTCTTGGTTGCTTCCTATCTTGACATTAGATTTAAACAAATCAGCAAATAACAAGTCTGTTGTGCGTGTAGGAGATAGCATACCGTCTACGCCTGCAATACCTGTACCTGTGCCTGTGTCTTCTCCTTCACCAGTTCCTTCACCAGTGCCTTCACCAGTTCCTGTGCCTCCACCAGTCCCTTCACCAGTGCCAGTGCCTGTACCAGTTCCTGCGCCTGCTCCTGCGCCTGTACCATCACCTGTTCCAGTTCCTCCCGTCTCGCTTGTACCTGTGTCCAGAGAAGAACCACCTGTGCCGTCAACACCGCCGCCACCTGTAGCGCCTGTGTCTCCTTCGGCAGTCCCTGTACCTGCAGTTCCTTCACCCGTTCCAGTGCCTGTGCCTGTCCCACCCCCAACAACTGTTTCTTGGTAGTTTTTAAGTTCATCAGCAGACACAAGACCATCAGCGTTTAAGTCAGCGGTTTCAAAGGCTTTGTCTCCAGCTTCTCCACCAAACTCTTCATAGAATCTTAATAAATCCCAATTTAAAGGAGAGGGTTCTTCGGTTGGTTCGCCACTAGCGTCTAACGGGGGACTCGGTTGTGTATCAACAGGTCGTTCAACAGGAGTGCCATAAACAACTTCATAAGGAGTACCTGCGCGTAGCTCTTCAACAAACTTACCGCCCGCTTTAATGTATTCTTCTATAGGAAGCTCATTAGCCAACACAGCTTCATAGATTTGTTTTAGAAGAGTATCGCCGCCTTCGGCTTCACCGCCGCCTTGATCTCCACCAGCATTGCCAGCGTCTCCACCAGCATCAGCACCCCCACCGCCAGCACCACCGCCAGCGTCTGCAGGAGGTTCGTACACAATAGGCTCTTGGTCATAGATAGGCGTTACATCTGGCTGTTCACTAGGAGGCATATCAGGAGTTGTGCCAGTAACTATTGTTTCATCACCTGACGCAGGATCAGTAATAGTTGTGGTTCCTTCTTGAGCTAATCTAGCTTCTTCAGCCAGTCGATCAGCCTCAGCTTGTTCCGCAGCTATTCTGTCTTGCTCTGCTTTATTTGCAATTTCTTGTTGACGATCAGCTTCAGCCTGTGCTTCTCTCGCTAGTCTTTCTTGTTCTAGTGCTGTTGCTGCGTCCTTCTCTGCTTTAGCTGCGTCAGCGGCTGCTTTAGCGTCTGCTGCTGCTTTGTCTGCTGCTGCCTGCGCTGCTGCTCTATCTGCCTCTGCTTTCTCTGCTGCCGCCTTGTTAGCCGCTGCTTGCTCTGCCGCTGCTTTAGCTGCTTCTTGTTCTATTCGTTGTGTTTCAGCTTCTTGTTCTGCTTTAGCTTGAGCTTCTGCAGCAGCCTTGGCTTCAGCGTCTGCTTTAGCTTGTGCGTCTGCAGCAGCTTTAGCATCTGCAGCAGCTTTTGCTTGAGCTGCTTTAGCCGCTTCAAGTGTAGCAAGATCAGCCGCTTCTTGTTCTAACTTATCTGCTTTAGCTTTAGCATCTGCAGCGGCTTTAGCTTCTGCAGCAGCTTTCTCTTGTGCAGCTTGAGCATCTGCTGCAGCTTTGTCACGAGCTGCTTGAGCTTCTGCGGCTGCTTTAGCATCTGCAGCAGCCTTAGCATCAGCAGCGGCTTTTGCGTCAGCAGCAGCTTTAGCGTCTGCAGCAGCCTTAGCATCTGCTGCGGCTTTAGCGTCTGCAGCGGCTTTAGCTTGCGCTTCTGCGGCTGCTTTAGCTTCTGCGTCTGCCTTAGCTTTTGCATCTGCAGCGGCTTTAGCATCTGCTGCAGCTTTCTCTTGTGCAGCTTTAGCGGCTGCAGCGGCTTTAGCATTTGCCGCAGCTTTAGCGTCTGCATCAGCTTTAGCTTTAGCGTCTGCTGCGGCTTTAGCATCTGCGGCGGCTTTTGCTTGAGCGTCGGCGGCTGCTTTGGCTTCAGCGGCTGCTTTAGTCTGTGCTTCAACAGCAGCTTTAGCGTCTGCTTCAACTTTAGCAGCAGCTTTAGCTTTGCTATCTTTTACTTCTTTCATTGCGTTAAGAACCGCAGTAGCAGTTTTAACAGCATCGACACCAGACACGCCTGTAACTGCGTCTATTATCTTTTTAGCCTCTGACACTTCAGAGGCGCTTTCTAACAGAGACAACGGCTCTTTCAAACTACCAATAGCTTCTAATTGATCTAAGAGACTAACAGCACCGCTAGAAGCACTAAGAGCATCACCAGAAGCAACAAAGTCGTCCATATTGCGCGGAGCTGTTGGAGCGTTTGCAGTACCTGCAGTAGCTGCTTTTGCTGCTGGTGAGGTAAGTATATCGTAAGTACCTACAGCTAATTGTACAAGCTCTAGTGGACTAACACTTTCCCCTGCAGCAATCTTTGCTACTGTTGTCATAAGAGCAATAGGAAGAAAAACGGGAATCATGCCCATTACTTTTAAAAAGTTATCGTCTAATACAGACGTAGGCTTTACATAGACAGTACTATAAGTGCCAACTGGACCCATAGCGGCATACTCACCTTCTCCTTTATATTCTTTCCCCATTGTTTTAGAAAGAACATCCTCACCTAAACCAGTAGTTAAATAATAAGTTTGCCCGTTAATTTCTTTAGACAGTGGTACATTATTTTTAGTAATGTAGTCTGTAACAATATCAGTGCCAGCAGCTTTTCCTACAACATCTTTTCCTGCTGTAAAACCAGCTCTTACAAACTCACTAGGATCATAGTTAGTTAAACTGTATTCTTTATTTGTTTCGTCCATCTGTGACTGGACACCAGAAAAGAAATTAAGATAATTATTTAAAGCTTCTTCAGCACTTGTTAATTGCTGTGCTTCTCCGTATGACTGACGCTCTACGCCTTTATACGGTTCAACAGTTGGTGCTGCAGCAGCAGCTCGTCTAGCGTCCACAACTGCTTGATCTTCTGGGGACAGTTGCGAGTAAGGCAGCGCACCGCCATATTGATTAGTAGCTATTACCTTGTTTATGTCTACAGCAGGAGTATTAGTTGTCTTTACTTGCAGAGGAATATCTACAATAGGATCGTCAAAAACACTAGCAAAAGGATTTTCGTCTAAAGAGCTGACTAACAAGTTTGTTAAATCTTCAGGAGGTGCAGCCGTTGGCGCAGGTGCAGGTACAGGCGTTGGTCTTGGACGTGACGGAGCGCCGTCTTCTTTGTTTCTAGGAGCTGCCATAAGTTACTTCCTCATTTCCATAATCTTACTAGCGCCTCTAATACCAAAGCTAGAACTGATAGCTATGAATAATAAATATTGATACCACTCTGGCAACTTCTCTAATGCTACAAACCCTTCAGCAACTCTGTGTAT
>Ga0102888_1000185_pt1 | contig 15491 bp, 10 predicted proteins | sample Colrivmeta1551A3_FD_84500 | JGI IMG/M metagenome (GOLD analysis project Ga0102888, IMG submission 84500) | Estuarine microbial communities from the Columbia River estuary - metaG 1551A-3 | ecosystem: Environmental > Aquatic > Marine > Intertidal zone > Estuary | place: USA: Columbia River... | reverse complement strand
TCCAGGTGTAGCAAATTATTATGCAAGTACCATAGCAGATGGTTTTGATTTTGCAAACGTACTGGTTAAAACTCGTGAAGGCCGTCCTATCAAAATAGAACGAAACGACTTAGCAAACAACAGTGGTAGTGTAAACGCAAGAGTACATGCTTCTGTGTTGTCATTGTATGATAACAATAGATTAAAAGCACCACAACTTGCTGGTAAAGATGTTTCTTGGACTGATTTTGATGTAGCTGTTGCAGGAAAACTAAACCAGATGCAGGGCAAAGATGTTGTCTTATTAACGCAGACATTTGCGAGTCCCTCTACTTCAAAATTAATTAAAGAATTTACTAGCAAATTTCCAAACGTACGTCATGTAGTGTATGATACAGTTTCTTCTTCTGAAGCTTTAGATGCATTTCAGGCTGTTTACGGAACAAGAGCAATGGCAGATTATGACTTTAGCAAGGCTGAAGTGATTGTATCTGTAGGGGCAGACTTCCTTGGAGATTGGCAAGGTGGTGGCTATGACGCTAGTTACACAAAAGGACATGTGCCAACCAACGGTAAAATGTCTCGTCATGTTCAGTTTGAAGCTAACATGTCATTAACAGGAGCAAATGCAGATACTCGTGTGCCTGCAACTCCATCACAACAATTACAAATTTTAAAGGCATTAACTGGTGGTAGCACTTCTGGTTTGCCAGAGAATATTGCAACTGCAGTTGCCAGCGCAAAAGCTGAGTTAGCAGCAGCAGGAAATAAAGGTGTTATCGTTACAGGATTACCAAGTGTTGCGGCACAAAAAATGGCACTTGTAGCAAATGCAAATAGCGTTGTAATGGATGCTGTTTCTCCAAAAATGACACGACAAGGTAGCGCATCTCAAGTTGCCGGTGTTATGCAGGGTGTTATCAGCGGAAGTGTGAAAGGATTAATTACAGTAGGAGTTGATCCTGTGTATTCTTTGCCAAACAATGAGCAATTTGCTGCAGGATATCAGAAATTAGAAATGTCTTTGGCATTTTCAATGAAGAAAGACGCTACGGCATCTTTAGCACAAATGGTTGCTGCAACCCCTCATTATCTAGAATCTTGGGGAGATGCACAAATCAAAAAAGGTTCTTTTAGTTTAACACAACCTACCATTCGTCCTTTATTTAAAACAAGACAATTTCAAGATTGTTTGCTTGTATGGACAGCAAACGATGCAGCATATAACGATTACATCAAACAGACTTGGTCTGGAGTGTTGGCAGGAACTTCCTGGAATAAGGCATTAGAAGCAGGTATTGTTGTCTCTGCTACAAATGTTTCAAACGAATCACTTTCTACAGAAAAGACATCTGTTGATACTAGTAGCTCAAATGCAAGTTTAGAGGCTGGTTTAAAGCAAGGTGATTTAGAGCTTACATTGTATACAAAAACAAGTTTAGGTGATGGGCAACAGGCTAACAACCCTTGGTTACAAGAAATGCCAGATCCTATTACAAGAGCCACTTGGGATAACTACATAACTGTTTCAAAGGCAGATGCAGCTAGCATGGGTCTAGTTAACGAAAATGTAGCCAATGGTGGTTTAAATGGTAGCTATGTAAATGTTACTATGAATGGTGTTGTGATTCAAAACGTACCCGTTTTAATTCAGCCAGGGCAAGCAAAAGGTTCTGTTGGTTTAGCACTTGGTTATGGAAAAACAGCCGCTGTTCAACAAGAAATGCAAACAGGTGTAAATGCCTATGCATTATATAACGATTTCTCATCTGTACAACGTGTTTCTTTAGAGAAAGCACCTGGAATGCATGAATTTGCATGTGTACAGTTGCACAACACGATGATGGGTAGAGATATTATTCGTGAAACAACATTAGAGATATTTAATACCACCAAAGCAAATAGAGATGGTGAGTATGCTTGGAATCCTGTATTAAAGGTTTCTAGAGATCACGAAGAAATTCCAGTAACCTCTCCAGAGGCAGATTTATGGACATCTTTTGATCGCTCTGTTGGGCATCATTTTAATTTATCCATAGACTTAAACGCCTGTACGGGTTGTGGAGCTTGTGTAATTGCATGTCATGCAGAAAACAATGTTCCAGTTGTTGGAAAGCAAGAAATGCGTAAGAGTCGTGATATGCACTGGTTGCGTATCGATAGATATTACTCATCAGAAGAGAGTTTTGATGGAGATGAGTCTAAGAAAGTAAACATGTCTGGCCTGGGTGAGTCACTATCTCAATTTGCTGAATTGGAAGACCCATCTGCAAACCCACAGGTAGCATTTCAGCCGGTTATGTGTCAACACTGTAATCATGCTCCGTGTGAGACAGTTTGTCCAGTAGCGGCAACCACTCATAGTAGACAAGGTCAAAACCACATGGCGTATAACCGTTGTGTAGGTACTAGATATTGTGCAAACAACTGTCCTTATAAAGTACGTCGATTTAACTGGTTCTTATATAATGAGAATGATGAGTTTGACTACCACATGAATAATGATTTAGGTAGAATGGTCCTTAACCCAGATGTGAATGTTCGTTCTAGAGGGGTTATGGAAAAATGTTCTATGTGTATTCAAAAAACACAATTATCAATCCTTGAGGCAAAACGTGATGGGCGTCCTGTAAAAGATGCAGAATTTCAGACAGCTTGTTCTTCAGCATGTGATAAAGGAGCAATGGTCTTTGGAGATATCAATGATCATGATAGTGAAGTATATAAAGAGAAAAAAGATAAGCGAATGTATCACTTGTTAGAAGCCGTTGGAACACAACCTAACGTATTCTATCAGACAAAGGTGAGAAATTCAAAAAAAGCGTAACTAACTAAGAAATAGTATATAAAATATGGCGTCGCATTACGAAGCACCTATTAGAAGACCCTTAGTTATAGGAGATAAGAACTACCACGATGTTACCATCGATGTAGCCGCTCCTGTGGAAGGTAAAGCCAACAAATCATGGTGGATTGTATTCACTATTGCTCTTGTTGCATTTGGATGGGGATTAGGTTGTATTATTTACACCGTATCTACCGGTATTGGAGTTTGGGGATTAAACAAGACCGTAGGTTGGGCTTGGGATATTACCAACTTTGTATGGTGGGTAGGTATTGGTCATGCAGGAACTTTGATTTCTGCAGTACTGTTACTTTTCCGTCAGAAGTGGAGAATGGCAATTAACCGCTCAGCAGAGGCGATGACTATTTTCTCTGTAATACAAGCAGGTTTGTTCCCAATTATACACATGGGACGACCTTGGCTTGCTTACTGGGTACTGCCAATTCCAAATCAATTTGGGTCTTTGTGGGTAAACTTTAACTCTCCTTTGTTGTGGGATGTATTTGCAATTTCTACATATCTTTCTGTATCACTGGTTTTCTGGTGGACAGGACTTTTACCAGATTTTGCAATGATTCGTGATAGAGCAGTAACTCCTTTTACAAAAAAGATTTACGGTATTCTTTCTTTTGGTTGGAGTGGACGTGCAAAAGACTGGCAACGCTTTGAAGAGGTATCTCTGGTATTGGCAGGTTTGGCTACACCACTTGTACTTTCTGTACACACCATTGTATCTTTTGATTTTGCTACTTCTGTTATACCTGGATGGCATACTACTATTTTCCCTCCATATTTTGTAGCTGGAGCAATTTTCTCTGGTTTTGCGATGGTAAACACACTTTTAATCATTATGAGAAAAGTGTCTAAACTAGAAGATTACATTACCATTCAGCACATTGAACTTATGAATATTGTTATCATGCTTACGGGTTCTATTGTTGGTGTTGCATACATCACAGAGCTGTTTATTGCATGGTACTCTGGAGTAGAGTACGAACAGTATGCGTTTTTAAATAGAGCTACTGGACCTTACTGGTGGGCCTATTGGGCAATGATGTCTTGTAATGTATTTTCTCCGCAGTTTATGTGGTTTAAAAAATTACGTACAAGTATTATGTTCTCCTTTTTCATCTCTATTGTAGTAAACATAGGAATGTGGTTTGAGCGTTTTGTAATTATTGTTACCTCATTACATCGTGATTACTTGCCATCTTCTTGGACAATGTTCTCACCAACTTTTGTTGATATAGGTATTTTTATAGGAACCATTGGATTTTTCTTTGTGTTGTTCCTGCTATACGCTAGAACCTTCCCTGTAATTGCTCAAGCAGAGGTGAAATCTATCCTAAAGAGTTCTGGGTCAAAATTCAAATCCTTACGTGAAAAGCATGGAGATGATGTAAAACACTATGATGTTGTAACACCTACTGCAACCCCAGTAAAATCATCAAAAAGTGGCTATGATCAAGGTAAGTTAAAGACTTTGCTAGCTACACTAGGAAGTTTTGATGCAGCTACTCAAAGCCCTGATGATCTTAAGAAAATTACAGGTGTTGGACCAGTATTACAAAAGAAATTAAATGCTATTGGATTATTTACTTTTCAGCAGATAAGTAAAATGACCAATCAAGAGTATGATTTATTCGATGAAATTTTAGGCGAGTTACCAGGAAGAGCAAAGCGCGATGACTGGGCAGGACAAGCTTCTAAACTTAAAAACAACTAGTATGGCTTCCAAAGTGATACATGCAATTTATAATGATGATGATATTTTAATGCATGCGGTTAAACAAACGCGCGCAGCTCACTATCATATTGATGAAGTCTACACACCATTTCCGGTGCACGGGCTAGACAAAGTAATGGGTCTTGAGCCTACACGTATTGCCATTACGGCTTTTATGTACGGTATTGTAGGACTTTGCGTAGCAATTACAATGATGAATTTCATTATGATTGAAGATTGGCCTCAAGATATTGGAGGTAAACCAAGTTTTAGTTACATAGAAAATATGCCCGCTTTTGTGCCAATTATGTTTGAATTGACTGTCTTTTTTGCAGCCCATTTAATGGTAATTACTTTTTATATGAGAAGTAAATTATGGCCATTCAAAAAAGCAGAAAATCCTGATGTAAGAACAACTGATGACCATTTTTTAATGGCTGTTGATGCTTCGCACCATGATATAGACAAAATGTCTAAGTTCTTGCAAGATACAGGAGCTGTTGAAATTAGTATAGTAGAATCTGATGATGATCATTAATATGAAAAAGATACTCCATATAAGTATTGCTTTAATAGCATTGATAGTATTGGTTTCTTGCGGAGGCGACACCAAGCCTAGCTACCAATATATGCCAAACATGTATGAGCCTGTAGGATATGAAACCTATGGTGAGTACGAAGTTTTCCCTGGAGGGCAAGAAGCAATGTTACCAGTTTTGGGAACCGTACCAAGAGGATATGCTCCCTATGATTATCCAGACACAACAAAAGGCTCAGATGCTGCCAAGAAAGATTTGAAAAATCCATTAGAGGTTACTCAAAAAAACTTGGACGCTGGTAAAAATTTGTACACGATTTACTGTGCTGTTTGTCACGGAGATAAAGGAGATGGAAATGGGATTTTAATGCAGCGTGAAAAGATATTAGGAATTCCTAGTTATGCTGCACCTGGAAGATTAATTACCCCAGGTGGTGTGTATCATGTACAGATGTATGGCTTAAACTCTATGGGATCTTATGCATCTCAGACCAATGAGTTAGAACGTTGGCAAATTACCCAGCATGTGATGAACTTAAAAGCAACATTAGAAGGAACTGCGCTTTTAGTACCAGAGGTTGTAGATGAGTCTGAGGCTGAACAAAACCACAACGAACAAACACACTAACAAAAGAACAATAGAATAGCTTAGATATGAATTATACGCTACCTAATAAACTTAAATTATTTGCTATCATATTGATGGTGCTTGGTGCTGTTGGTATTGGTGCAGGATTTTTGTCTGCTCCAGGATCTACTGCAGAGGTAAAACAAATGATGGCGGCACATGGTGATGATCACGGTGAGGCCTCTAACGAGAGTCACGACACAATCGAAGACAGTCATGGTGATGCTGCTGCTCATGGAGCCTCTCATGACGCTGCAGACGAGCAGAAACACTTAGAGCATACCTTACATCAACTACAAAACAGACCTTGGTCTGCCTTGTATGTTGCTTGTTTCTTTTTCTTTATGATTGCACTTGGAGCATTGGCTTTTTATGCAGTAAATTTTGCTGCTCAGGCCGGTTGGTCTCCAGTACTTTTTAGAGTAATGGAAGCTGTTACTGCCTACCTAGTACCTGGTGGAATCATTATGTTTGTTTTGTTAGGTTTATCAGGATTCCATATCAACCATCTATTTGTATGGGCAGATCCAGAGGTTGTTGCACATGATGTACTTCTTCAAGGTAAAGCTGGTTGGCTCAACGGAACATGGATGCTTATAAGAGCTGCTATATTTTTAGGTGGTTGGATTACTTACCGTCACTTTGCAGTTAAGTTTTCTCGTGCAGGTGATACCGCAAAAGAAAATGACTACAGTAACTTTAAAAAGACCTTCAGAATTTCAGCTGGGTTCTTAGTATTCTTTTTATATACCGAGTCTATGATGTCTTGGGATTGGATTATGAGCTTTGACCCACACTGGTTCTCAACCTTATTTGGTTGGTATGTTCTTGCTGGAATGATGGTGTGTGCTATAACAACAATTGCATTAATTACAATATTTTTAAAATCTCAAGGATATCTTGAAATAGTAAATGACAGTCACATCCATGATTTGGCTAAGTTTATGTTTGGCTTTAGTATTTTCTGGACCTACTTATGGTTCTCTCAATTTATGTTGATTTGGTACGCAAACATACCTGAAGAGGTTACCTATTTCATGACGCGTATTGAAGACTTTAATTTGCCATTCTTTGGTATGTTGGCAATGAACTTTTTATTCCCGCTACTGCTGTTAATGAACAGTGATTACAAACGTGTTAACTGGTTTGTGGTACTAACAGGTATTGTAATACTTGTAGGACATTATATAGATATTTTTGTGATGGTAATGCCTGGAACAGTTGGAAAAAGCTGGTTTATAGGAATACCAGAAATAGGGGCTGTATTATTCTTCCTTGGACTTTTCATTTTTGTTGTTTTCACAGCATTAACAAAAGCGCCTTTAGTGTTGAAAAACAACCCTTTCATGAAAGAAAGTAAAAATTATCATTATTAATTATTTAGAAGACCAATAACGATGACCGCATTTTTAATTGTATTAGTAATTATTCTCTTCGGAATCACTGTATTACAGATGGGTAAGATTTTTGGAATGTCAAAAACCCCGGAACAGTTAGGTGAATCTTCAGAGATTGCTTCAGACAAAGACAACAATATCAACGGATGGTTGATGCTAATGTTTGTGTTTGTTACCTATGCTATATTAATTGTTTCATTTTGGAAATGGGGAGAGGTTTTATTGCCTAAAGCCGCTTCAGAGCATGGACAAGGAATTGACGATTTATGGTTAATTTCTATGGTGCTAATTTTCTTTGTAGGGTTTATTACACTTTGGTTGTTAAGCTATTTTGCTTTCAAATACAGAGGAAATAAAAACAATCGTGCTTTATATTTTGCTGATAATGATAAGTTAGAGTTTATCTGGACCGTGATTCCTGTAATTGTTTTAGCAGGACTTATTATCTATGGTTTATTTACCTGGACAGATATTATGAATGTTAGTGAAGATGATGATCCAATGATTGTTGAGTTGTATGCATATCAGTTTGATTGGAGAGCTCGTTACAGTGGTGAGGATAATACACTGGGTGAGGCCAATGTTCGTTTAATTGAAGGAGCAAATCAATTGGGTGTAGACACCTCAGATCCTAACGCACAGGATGATGTTGTTGTTAATGAACTTCACTTACCTTTGGGTAGAAAAATATTATTTAAAATGCGTTCTCAGGATGTATTGCACTCTGCGTACATGCCGCACTTTAGAGCGCAAATGAATTGTGTTCCTGGTATGATTACACAATTTGCCTTTACGCCATCTGTAACCACAGAACAAATGAGAATGGATGAAGAGGTTATGGGTAAAGTAAGTAGAATTAATACCATTCGAAGAAAAAATTCTTTAGAATTAATGGCTAAAGGCGAAGAAGCATTGGAGCCTTACGAGTTTGATTACCTATTGCTTTGCAACAAGATTTGTGGTACCAATCACTACAACATGCAAATGAAAATTATTGTTGAAACTCAAGAAGAGTATGACGCTTGGATTGCACAACAAGCAACCATAGCTACATCCCTAAATAAATAAAAAACGAGCTAAGATATGTCAGCACACGCAGAAGAACACGCAGTAGATGATCACGGGCATCACCACAAAGAGACATTTGTAACTAAATATATTTTTAGTACAGACCATAAAATGATTTCTAAGCAATACCTTATAACAGGTTTGTTTATGGGGATTATTGGTATTGCGATGTCTATTTTGATGAGAATGCAGCTTGCTTGGCCAGAAGAGCCATTTGTAATATTCGAAATGTTACTAGGTAAATGGGCAGAAGGTGGCGTTATGGACCCTAGTGTATATCTTGCACTGGTTACCATTCACGGAACTATCATGGTCTTCTTTGTATTAACCGCCGGTCTTAGTGGTACTTTTAGTAACCTACTTATTCCATTGCAAATTGGGGCAAGAGATATGGCATCAGGATTCCTAAACATGGTATCCTATTGGTTGTTTTTCTTATCAAGTTTAATCATGGTTATGTCATTATTTGTTGAAGCAGGTCCTGCTTCTGCAGGTTGGACTATATACCCACCACTTAGTGCGTTGCCTCAGGCAATTCCAGGTTCTGGTGCTGGTATGACGCTGTGGCTTGTCTCTATGGCAATTTTTATTGCATCTTCTTTGCTTGGGTCTTTAAATTATGTGGTAACGGTTATAAACTTAAGAACAAAAGGAATGCGTATGACGCGTCTTCCTCTTACTATATGGGCGTTCTTTGTAACAGCTATTATTGGTATTGTATCTTTCCCTGTACTTTTATCTGCAGCGCTTATGCTTATTATGGATAGAAGTTTTGGTACTTCTTTCTTCTTGTCAGACATTTTTATTGCCGGAGAGGTATTGCATAACCAAGGAGGGTCACCTGTATTATTTGAACACTTATTTTGGTTCTTAGGTCACCCTGAGGTGTATATTGTTATACTACCTGCCATGGGTATGGTTTCAGAAATATTAGCTACAAATTCTCGTAAGCCAGTGTTTGGTTACAGAGCCATGGTTGCTTCAATTCTAGCCATTGCATTTCTGTCAACCATCGTATGGGGTCACCATATGTTTATCTCTGGTATGAATCCATTTTTAGGATCTGTATTTACTTTTACAACCCTATTAATTGCTATTCCATCTGCGGTAAAATCTTTTAACTGGATTACAACTCTTTGGAGGGGGAACTTGCAGATGAATCCAGCCATGTTGTTTTCTATTGGTTTTGTGTCAACATTTATCACTGGAGGATTAACGGGTATTATCTTAGGAGATAGTGCACTAGATATTAATGTTCATGACACGTATTTTGTAGTAGCTCACTTTCATTTAGTGATGGGTATATCTGCATTGTATGGTTTATTTGCTGGTGTATACCACTGGTTCCCAAAAATGTTTGAGGGACGCATGCTAAACAAAAACTTAGGCTTTGTTCATTTCTGGATTACTGTTATCGGCGCATATGGAGTATTCTTCCCAATGCACTTTATAGGTATGGCAGGACTACCAAGACGTTACTATACAAACACTGCTTTTCCATATTTTGATGATCTAGCAGATGTAAATGTTGTGATAACCATTTTTGCTATTATAACTGCAGGAGCACAAATAGTGTTTTTATACAACTTCATTCACTCTATGTATTATGGAAAGAAAGGGCCTAAAAACCCATGGAATTCTACAACACTAGAATGGACCGCTGAGGTAAAACACATTCATGGTAACTGGGATGGACCTCTTCCAGAGGTACATCGTTGGGCTTATGATTATAGTAAGCCAAATAGCGATGATACAGATTACATGATTCCTGGTCAAGATTTTATACCACAAGATGTACCAATGATGGAAAACGAAGAAGAGTTGCATCATTAAATAATAGTCTAAAAAAAAGCCCTTTCTGTTTAGAAAGGGCTTTTTTTTGGACTATAAAGAGGTTAAAACCTTTACGGGCCTTATGCAGAATTTCTACTTGCATTAATATTTCCGAATAAAGAGCGCATCACCAACTTCTGGTAAATAGCAATTTTAGCGACATCTTTAACAGGCTCTTTCTCTAGCTCCTGAATTTTCTTTAATGCAAATTGCTGTATAGTTAACAGCGGCAACACAATAGACTCCCTAACGGCAATAGAGGCTTTTCCTGCAGGCTCTTCTTCCATAAGTTGCGAATATCCAGTGAGTTTTAAAAGAAGACGTTTTGAGGTCTTGTATTCCGTGTAAATAATATTCCAAAACTCCCCGTACTGATCATCTTCGCTCATGTATTTTGTGAGCCCTAAGAATGATTTTGTCAAAGACATCATACTGTTTTCTATAAGTGTTTTAAAGAACTCAGAGGTGTTAAACAAATGCTGTACTTTTTCAAATTCATTACTATCTTCATAATGTTTCAAAGCAGTTCCAACACCAAAGAACCCAGGAACATTTTGCTTTAATTGACTCCATGAACCTACAAACGGAATAGCCCTTAAATCTTCAAAAACTAGACCTTCTGCTTTTCCGCGTTTAGAAGGGCGGCTTCCTATATTTGTTTTAGCATAATATTTTAAGGTACTCATGTGCTCTAAATAGGGTATAAATTTAGGATGCGATTTAAAACTTGAATATGCTTTATAGCTTCGTTGGGCCAAATCTGTCATGACCTCCGTATTTGCTTTGGTCATGTTCAACTCTTTATCAAGCAAGCTATTGCTAATACCTGAGGTGATTAATTGTTCTAAGTTGTATTGTGATGATTCTAAGGTTCCGAAATTTGAAGAAATGGTTTGCCCTTGAATGGTTAATTGCACTTCCTTATCTTCAATTGTTGGTCCTAAAGAGGCGTAAAAATTATGGGTTTTTCCACCACCACGCGCTGGGGGTCCTCCACGACCATCAAAGAAAATAACGGTAATACCGTATTGTCTTGATATTCTAGTTAGGTTTTCTTTTGCTTTATAGATGGCCCAATTTGCCATTAAATACCCTCCATCTTTTGTGCCATCGCTAAACCCTAACATGATGGTTTGTTTGTTTGCTCTAGTTTTTAAATGTGCAGCATAGTAAGGATTTGTATACAACTCCTCCATGACCTTTGGCGCATTTTCTAAATCTGTAATGGTTTCAAATAAGGGCCCAATATCAACAGTTAGAGCGTCATCAAATGCAACGATTTTTAACATTGCAAAGAGTTGCATGACATGCAGGGTGCTTTGATTATTGCTTATGATATATCTGTTTGCAGCGGCCTGGCCATTTGTTGATTGAATGGTTTTTATTGCCTTCATTGTATGTAAGGCCTTTAGCGTTTCTTCATCTTTAATTAAAGATAAGTCAACCTTTCCCTGCACCTTAGAGAGTACTTGTATTTGTTGGTCTTCTTGTAAATCAAAGTAGTTCTCTGGAAATATAGTGCTACCACTTTCTATTAAGGCGGTAACTAATGTATTGAAAAATTGAGCATGTTTACGGCTATCTTGCCTAATATCAAGATTTGCAAAATGAAAACCAAAAAGATGAACTTTATTTAACAAACTGTTTATTTGAGAGACATACAGCGATTGATGCTGGTCAATAATAAGCTGTTTTATTTCTTTTAGTTCTTGGGTAAAAGAATCTAGGGTAAGAGAAGATTTTTGATGTGTGATACTGTTATAAAGTTCTGTTTCTAGTTTAATGATACGCTGCTCTACACCACTAAAGGTTAATTTTCTTCTTAATTCTCTAATATCTCTGTGGTAGTTTTTAATGATTGTTTCACGCAATCTAGCGGCAACTTTTAAGGTAATTTCTGGAGTAACAAATGGATTCCCGTCTCTGTCTCCGCCGGGCCAAAAACCTATATTAATGATGTCATTTTCTATGTGTTTTCCATCAAAAATGTTTTGCTGTATGTAGTCATAGATTGTTCCGAAGGATTTATAAAATACATTCTCTAAATACCAAATTAAACTTACAGCTTCATCGTAGGGAGTAGGTTTTTTATGTTTGAAAAAAGGCGTTTTACCTAATTGTGCTAATAGTTCATTAATGCGAAGCAAATCATTTTCACGGATGGCCTGAGTTAAATCTGTAATAATTCCTAATACTGCACCGGGGTAAAACTGAGTTGGGTGGGCTGTAAGAACAATACGCACTTTAAATTCTTCAAGATATTTTTTTAGGGTTTCTAGTTTCTTTTCAGCAGTTGCACTTTCCTTTAAAGAACGCAATGTGCCAATACCATCCATATTATTTACAATAGGAAAACTTGCATCTTCAATGGCGTCAAACAAAACCACTTGCCGTTCTATGTATTGTATAAACCTGAACAATAAATTAATCTGGCTCTCTTTAGAGCGTCTATCTGATATTTTTTAAAAAATGTCTCAACAATGGTAGTTGGGTCTTGCTCTTTTTCAAAACCTTTCTGGCAGGTTTCATGAAAAAGAGGCAAAAGCGCTCCGGTTTTAGTAATGGTATCAAAGGGCAGGGTCATAAATATACTGTTGTATATTTGATATTTTGACAATACATTTTGATTAAATCGGGTAAGTTTTGGTTGTGTAGGCATTATGGTTTTATTGAAAATCTTAAAAAAATGATTTGTAAAAATATGCATTATAAAACGAATACAGATAGCCTTTAATTACTTGTTGTAGTTTCTTTAAATCATTTTGTTTATATCTTAGTTTTATAGGCTTCTCTTTGTAATGAATCCCTTTGTATATTTGTTATATGAACGAACATCTGGATCCATCTCAAGAGCACTTAACACCAAAAGATACAGAAATCGAAAAGAGGTTAAGACCCCTAAGTTTTGATGACTTTACAGGGCAAGACAAAGCCTTAGAAAACTTGCAGGTATTTGTTCAAGCTGCCAATCAAAGAGACGAGGCTCTAGACCACACACTTTTTCATGGACCCCCTGGGCTGGGTAAAACTACCTTAGCACATATTTTAGCCAATGAGCTAGAAGTAGGGATAAAAGTTACTTCTGGTCCTGTTTTGGACAAGCCTGGAGATTTAGCAGGACTGCTCACAAATCTTGAGGAGCGTGATGTGTTGTTTATTGATGAGATTCATAGATTAAGCCCCATAGTTGAGGAGTATTTATACTCTGCTATGGAAGATTACAAGATAGACATCATGATAGAATCTGGGCCTAATGCTCGTTCTGTTCAAATACATTTAGCCCCATTTACACTTGTGGGCGCTACAACACGTTCTGGACTTTTAACAGCTCCTATGAGAGCTCGTTTTGGGATCACATCTAGATTACAATATTATACCACAGAACTTTTAACAACCATTGTGCAGCGAAGTGCTAGTATTTTGGAAGTTCCTATTTCTATGGAAGCTGCTATTGAAATTGCAGGTAGAAGTAGAGGTACCCCAAGAATCGCGAATGCTCTTTTACGTAGGGTACGTGATTTTGCTCAAATTAAAGGGAATGGATCCATAGACATAGCTATCGCTAAATTTTCTTTAGAAGCTCTAAGTGTTGATGCTCACGGTCTAGATGAAATGGATAATAAAATACTAAACACTATTATCGATAAATTCAAAGGAGGTCCTGTTGGGATTACCACCATTGCAACTGCGGTTTCAGAAAGTCCAGAAACCATAGAAGAGGTATATGAGCCATTTTTGATTCAGCAAGGATTTATTATGCGTACTCCAAGAGGACGTGAGGTTACTGAGGCAGCCTATAAACATCTAGGAAAAGTTAAGGAGCCCACCCAAGGAGGGTTGTTTTAATAGCGCTGTCTAGCAACAAGAATTTCCATACCTATCTTGCGTTTTTTTAAGTTCGAAAGCCTAAGATGTAAAACACCACAGCTATACACTCAAAACACCAACATACTGCTTTTATTAAAGACCAGGCCAAACGCCTTGGGTTTATGTCTTGTGGTATAAGTAAAGCAGGTTTTTTGGAGCAAGAAGCTCCAAGACTTGAGGCTTGGCTCAACCAAAATAGGCATGGCCAGATGCAGTACATGGAAAACCATTTTGACAAGCGCCTTGATCCAACAAAGCTTGTGGAGGGTTCCAAAAGTGTTATTTCTTTACTGTTAAACTATTATCCCCAACACCTTCAGCGAGATGATAGTTATAAAATATCTAAATATGCCTACGGAACAGACTATCACTTTGTGATTAAAGACAAGTTAAAAGAGTTGCTGCACTGCATACAAGAGCAGGTGGGTGATGTTCATGGACGTGCTTTTGTTGATAGCGCTCCAGTGTTAGATAAAGCTTGGGCAGCAAAAAGTGGTCTAGGCTGGATTGGTAAGCATAGTAATTTACTATCCAAACAAGCAGGTTCTTTTTATTTTATAGCAGAACTCATTGTAGATCTAGATCTTGACTATGACACCCCCGTTACAGACCATTGTGGGAGTTGCACAGCATGTATAGATGCTTGCCCAACTCAGGCCATAGTAGAGCCTTATAAAGTAGATGGTAGTAAGTGCATTAGTTATTTCACCATAGAGCTTAAAAATGAAATACCCTCTAGTGTGAGTGGGCAGTTTGATGATTGGATGTTTGGATGTGATGTTTGCCAAGATGTGTGTCCTTGGAACAGGTTTAGCAAAGCCCATAAAGAGCCTTTGTTTGATCCTCATCCAGATGTATTGTCCAATTCAAAGAAAGATTGGGAAGAAATTACCAAAGAAGTATTTTCAGAAATTTTTAAAAAGAGTCCTTTAAAGCGTACTAAGTTTGAAGGATTGCGCAGAAACATAGAATTCTTAAAGCCGTGATACTATAATTAACTATCAAGCTATTATCTGGTGTTTAAAGCAAACAATTAATCTTTGATTTAGACACTGTTTTAACTTCACTCTGTTACATTTGTAGTGTACCATAAAAAAACAATCTGTTGTTATGAGTAAACAAAGTAAACGTAAAGAAGCACTTTTATATCACTCCCAGCCAAGGCCAGGAAAGATACAAGTTGTGCCTACCACAAAATATGCAACTCAAAGAGATTTATCCCTAGCATACTCTCCTGGTGTGGCAGAGCCTTGCCTTGAGATAGCCAAAGATGTTGAAAATGTATACAAGTATACGGCTAAAGGTAATTTGGTGGCGGTTATAACTAATGGTACGGCAGTTTTAGGGCTTGGAAATATAGGTCCTGAGGCATCTAAACCTGTTATGGAAGGAAAAGGGTTGTTGTTTAAAATATTTGCAGATATTGATGTTTTTGATATTGAGATTGGCACCCAAGATGTTGATGCTTTTGTAGAAACAGTAAAAAACATTGCACCCACTTTTGGTGGAATTAATCTAGAAGATATTAAAGCTCCAGAAGCTTTTGAGATTGAGAGAAGGTTAAAGGAAGAGTTGGACATCCCTGTTATGCATGATGACCAGCATGGTAC
>Ga0102888_1000175_pt1 | contig 15981 bp, 29 predicted proteins | sample Colrivmeta1551A3_FD_84500 | JGI IMG/M metagenome (GOLD analysis project Ga0102888, IMG submission 84500) | Estuarine microbial communities from the Columbia River estuary - metaG 1551A-3 | ecosystem: Environmental > Aquatic > Marine > Intertidal zone > Estuary | place: USA: Columbia River... | reverse complement strand
TGCACAGGTTACGATGAACCGTGTAGCGCATAAAAGCTGGCCAAATAATGTATGTAAAGTAGTATATCAGCGTAAGCAATTTAGCTGGACCCATACGATTAAAGACCATACTCCAAAAGAAACCGAGCAGTGGGAAATTGCCAAAGATATTGCTGAAAGGGTATATAAAAATGAAGAAGATGACTTTGTACACGGTGCAGTGTTTTACCACGCTGACTACGTAAATCCTTCGTGGGCAAATGCTTATACTGAAGTAACTAAAATTGGCGCTCACATTTTTTATAAGAAAGACTAATAATGAAACTATTGATTGTCGGACATGCTCGACACGGTAAAGATACTGTAGCAGAATACTTTGAATCAAAATACGGATTGCAGTTTGCATCTTCAAGTATGCATAATGCAGAGCATACTGTATTTCCTGTATTGGCACCACTATATGGTTATAAGACTGTACAAGAATGTTTTGAAGATCGTGGTAACCATAGATCAGAATGGTATGATCTTATTGCTGCACGCTGTAAAGACGATCCTGCTACCATTGGCCGTGAGATCTTTGAGATTTCTGACATCTATGCAGGTCTTCGTAATAAACGTGAATTCCATGGTATCAAGAATGCTGGCTTGATTGATTGTGCTATTTGGGTAGATCGCTCAGACCATCTTCCACCTGAAGATAAGTCGTCTATGAGTCTAGAACCATGGATGACTGATTATGTTATTGATAATAATGGCACTCTAGAACAATTGTATCAAGCCATTGATGCTTTGTATTACACTCTAGCCTATCGTTTTGACGGCTTAGGTCATGAATATGAAATGTATCCTTAAAAAAGCTATTAATTGGTGGCGGATGACTGACCACAAGAATAAGATGGAACAGCGTCAAAAAGAGGTAGAATCTATCTATGAAAAAACCAATAATATACGGAAAAGAATCTCCGCTCTTAGAAGCAGCCATGGATGGGATAAGAAACCCACTGAAGCTGTACCGGTACCGGAATCCAAACCGTACGTCAAACCCGGACTCGAGGATATCAAAGCAAAGCTTCGTAAAAAGTGATTTAAAAGTCACAGTATTAAAACTATAATATAGGGGTTTACTTAATCCATCCTTTATGTTAATATATAACCTGTAAACGTTGAAGCAACGTGGACACATTCTGGACCTGGGGGCGGTACCCAGCGACTCCACCATAAGGATACACAATGAAACAATATTCAAAAGAATATTTAGAGTTTGAACTGAAACACACTAAAGAGTTGGTAGAACTTCATCATAACACAAGAGATGAAGAATTGAGACTTCAAATTTTAGAAGTTAGAAAAACTCTTGAGCGTATCTTTTTGATGGGGTCGAAATTAGGATCGACAGGTGTGAAAGTGAAAGTGGAGTTTACCGGATGACTGCGTTATTGGTCAATTAAACTAAATGCAAATGAAAATTTCGCACCTACAGGTTACGCCCTAGCGGCATAATGCTGGTGGGTATGAGCACCACCTAGAAACAGAACGGACTCGCAACAACTTTAATTTTATAGGACTAAAAATGAAAAATATTCTCTTGGCAACAGCCGCAACATTCGCTCTTACAACTTCTGCATTTGCAGCTGATCTAGGCTATGCCGGTGACGTTGAATATGATATTGAAACAGAAACAGCTGCACTTGAATTTGGACCAGCACTTTCAATGGCCGGTTTCCTAGTTGAACCAAAAATGCACGCAGGTGCTACATTTACAGACGGCGCAACAGTAAACTTTACTGGTGTATCTGCAAAAGCAACATACGGCGTAACTGCTAATGTTTCTGTATATGGTACAGTATCAGCTGACAAAGACTTTAAATACGACACAGCAACAGTTGGTGTTGGCTTTAACTTCTAATAACTGCCTTTGGCACAGGGATAGGCTATACGCCATCCGAATTAAAAGAGCGTCCTTGTGGCGCTCTTTTTTTACATAAATATGAATGTTATTATATTATAGGACTATGCTATGTTTAAAAAATTACTAATTGCAGTGCCATTGATTCTTGCTTACTCTTTAGCAGTTGCTGAACCAATTGTTACTGAATCCACAACTGATAGTACTGTTACTTCGAATTCGAATTCAACTACAACTGTCAAAACTGCACCACCATCAGCAATTTCACCTTCGATCAATACATCGAATAGTGACACATGTACGATCGGTGTTTCAGGCGCGGTTCAAACACAAATTCTTGGTATCTCTGCTGGTAAAACAGTTCGTGATATGAATTGTGAACGACTCAAAAATGCAAAAACTTTATATGACATGGGCATGAAAGTTGCTGCCGTGTCTGTTATGTGTCAAGATTCTAGAATCTTTGATGCTATGATGGATGCTGGCACACCTTGCCCATATGATGGAATGATTGGCGATGCTGCTAAGGAAGCTTGGAAACTAGATGAGGGTAAACAACCATCAAATGTAAAACGAAGCACTATTCTGAAAGATATGGATGAAGATGATAAAAGCACTCTTAAAGGTGCCGCTGGTGTTGGTGGCCTCTTACTCTTATTGCTACTCTGAAGTCATAACCGGACAAACCAATAACGCTACTAGCAATGGTTACAGTTGGAATATGGCTGATATATTACCGCCCGAGGCTGGTATAGAGGTTAGTGGTGTATTTCATCGTTATACTATAACGAAAGATCCATCTACTGATGCCACTGTTGTTATTCGTAATGAAGACGCAATAAATGGTGGTTATGTATACGAGAGAAACGATAGCTGGGATCAGTTACCCGGAAATACTAAAGTTGGATTTGATCCGATGATTACTAACATTCCAGGTAATAGATGGGGGCCTGGGGAAATATTTGTGAATGGTGATGGCACAATTAGTGATGCCAATATATCATACACATATCAGTTTGATACTTGTTACAATCCTTTATTAGATCCAAGCTGTGATGGATATTTTGATTCTATGTATCAATATTTGTTAGATAATGGGCTTTTAGGCACTATTGATTATGATGATCCATATTATGATGAATTCGTACAAAGATATTTAGAAGAAAATGCAGAAACCGACCTTGAAGAAACTGAAATTCAAGAAGAAGTGATTACCGAAGAAGAAGAAACTGAAGAAAGATCGTTGGAAGAGGTGTTAGCTATTACAGGCGCTGCAGAATCGATCGGCGATGCAGCTCAGCAACAAGCTGCTATGGCACAATTAACTAATAGTATTCAATTTACTCCTTATTATAGCGTCACTATTCAAGGAGGAAAATACGAAGATTCTTTATCATTTGAAGATAAAGATATTCCCGACAACAGAAAAGCATTGAGCAATTTGGCAAGTCAACAATTGCATAGGGATATGGTTCGTTTACAATATGATTAATAAGATAAACAATCGGAGAACTAAAATGTTCAATACAAAAACACTTACAGTGGCGTTTTCGCTATTAGCATCTGCAAGCTTTGCAAATGTTAATATTACGGGCACAGTTCAGTCTAAATGTTCTGTTCATACTGAAACTCAGGGCGTATATGGTAACCCTACCGCCGACAAACTAAGCACTGCATCTGCAGATGGCGGCGTTGTTCCTCGTATTCGCTACGATGTTTCATTAGCTGATAGCTATATCGCAAAAATCTCGTACCCGACATCATTCTCATCATCACCAACTTTGAATGATGTTGTTAACTGGACTGGTACTGTTGCGGTAGATAAAGTTACAGATCCATTAATGTCAGCATATGAAACAAATAAAGTCGTATACGATAGCACAACCGAATACGATATGACAATTGCCGGTAGCACATGGTTCACTATTGAATCCTCTGCCGAATACGGATATAATCAGGCTCTTCCAGGCGGTAACTATACTGCTATCGTAGAAGCCGAATGTATCGCAAAGTAATATGAAGTATGTGATAGGGATATTGTTGGGGCTGTCTGGTGCAGCAAATGCTCATGAGATGGTTCCAGCTTATCCTACTATGAAACCGTCTTATATATCAGGCGTGTCAGTAACAAGTATGAAATTATTTAATAGAAGAGATGATGTTAGATATTATGAGATTGGTGTGTTTACGAGTGAATGGAAGCCAATTGCGTTTGCTTCAGAAGAAAAGATTATAAAGTTAGAGTATTTAGGAAAAAAGACCTTTGAGGTTTATATCCGCAATAGTGATTTAGATGATGCTACCTATATTTGCACCTTATCTAAATTAGAAAAGGACAATGTTCGAACTACAGGAGTATCCTCTAAAATATGTTCGAAAATAAAGTGAGGCAAAAATGTGAGATATTTTATTATTTTTATGTTAATGGCAACATGCGCATATGGTGATTCAAGTTCAATAAGTTTAGGCTTACCTTCAATGCCACAAAACTATCAATCTGATAAGTTTAGGGCCGGAGAACTTGATTGCTCAAATGCTATTGGGTCAGCAACTAATATGGAATTTGGCGTGACTGGTACTGTTGAACAAGGCGGAGCCTTTGGAAATGATACGCCCGGTGATGTTGGAGTCTATGCCAGAATTGTCATACCTCTTGGCAAAAGAGTTAAGAGTAGAATTGATTGTAATAGACTATATGAATTAGAACTAAAAAAGAAACAACTCGAAGTTTTAAAACTCGAAGCAGAGTTAAAACAACTTAGAGAATTACAATTTGAAAATTAATTATTAAAATAGTGACATATATCATGGAAACCAAACAAAGGGTTAGACATGACTATAGATCGCTCAGCACACTTTGCCCATATGGCAGAGCTTGCGTATAAAGATGGTAAAGAAGCCAAACCTAATTTTAAAAAGTTAGGCTACACCTATCATAAGTTCATCGACATTGACTGCGCACAGGTACATGTGTGCTGGAACAAAACTGAAATGGTTCTTGCTTTCCGTGGCACAGAACCGGGCGAGTTTTCTGATATTAAAGCAGATCTCAACGCATTCCCAGACCGAGCCCAAGTTGGTGGTTGGGTACACAACGGATTTCAAACTGAATTAGAAAAAGTATGGCAAGATGTTTTAAAAGTTATGGGTGACAAACTTGGTTCCCGTAAACTATACATCTGTGGACATTCGTTAGGCGGCGCAATGGCAACTATTGCGGCTTCTCGACTAAATCCACATGCGTTGTACACATATGGATCACCTAGAGTGGGAACTAAAAAGTTCGTTAAGAATATTACATGCAAGCATTACAGGCATGTTAATAATAATGATATTGTTCCAAAGGTTCCATTTGCTTTTCTTGGTTATAGACATCATGGAGAGCTTCAATATATTAATTTCTACGGTAACATCCGTAAAATGACATCATGGCAGAGATTCAAAGACGGTTTCAGAGGACGTCGCGCTGCTTGGAAAAATAAACAACCATTTGATGGCGCCCGTGATCACGGCATGTCCAATTATATAAAATACTTGGAGAAAGAATAATGCCTAACGAGTATAAAGTAAAAGTTTTAAAGATCGTCGACGGCGACACTGTAGACGTGGATATTGATCTTGGGTTCGGTATCGTGCTCACGGACGAGCGCGTACGAATAGTTGGCATCGACACCCCAGAATCACGTACGTCAAATAAAGTTGAGAAGATCTTTGGACTTGTATCAAAGAATAGATTGAAGCAGCTATTAGAAAAAGAAGCAATCCTAATCACATTCGATGATAAGAATGGTGAAGACATGAAGGGTAAGTTTGGTCGTGTGCTCGGTGACTTTAAATGCGGTGACACTACTGTATCTAAAGTGCTGATTGAAGAAGGACACGCTGTTCCATATCACGGTCAAAACAAAGCAGATGTTGAAATTGCTCACCTTGCAAACCGTAACAGACTAATGCAAGAAGGTGTAGTTGATCCTGCGGAAGTACAGGCGGCTGACAAATGATTTGGGATATGGTAGAAAGGATGGCTAGTGACAGATTATGGATCTATACAAGCATTGCTGGCAGTATTGCTGGTGCTATGGTATTGGCTTATCTTAGCACTACACGAATCGGGTTATGGGGATATGCTCAATTCGATAGAGCAGTGGATTATCTCGTGGATCGTTGGGGACTAACTTGGTTAGAACAACCTGAAGATGCATGGAGAAAGAAATACCCAAAGATAACAAAGAAAATAGATGAATTGGAGGCAAGAATCAATGAACTGGATAAAAAGTAGATTAGTAGAAAGAACGTCTCTGGATGGCGTAGTGTTGATCGGATGTGGTATCGCTATGATCCTAGCACCCCTTAATCTTATCGCGTATGGCATGATCGCATACGGCGCTTGGACACTGTTGAAAGGTGAGAAGTAATGACTGAGGAAACAAAGGTCGCAAAAGAATATCATCCGGCTGACACCAACGGAGACGGTCATGTGTCTGCTGAAGAAGAAGCAATGTATCTTGAGTTCAAACGAAAGGAACTTGAAGATGCTGATGCTATGCGTGATGCCCAAAGAAACATGACATGGTTTGCTCTAGGCGGACTATTACTATATCCATTTGCTGTTGTTCTTGCTTACATGGTGGGACTTGACTCGGCTGGTCAAATATTAGGCAATATGGCAGCAACATACTTTGTTTCGGTTGCTGGTATCGTGGCAGCATTCTTTGGCTCACAAGCATATGCTAAAAGCTCAGCTTCAAAACCTAAGTAAGGAAAGAACATGGCAGAGTTTGAATTTGGCGGAATGACTTTTCGAGGTGGTAAGATGGCGGTTGTACTAACGGCGCTGTCTACTGCAGGTGGAGCTTTGTGGGGTGGTTTTGAGTTCTATAAAGACTATGTTGATATGAAAGAAGTCGTACAGAATATCGACATAGATAAAATTAAAGCAGAGAATGCATTAGTGCAAACAAAACTTGACGGAGCAATTGACTATACTCGCGATATTAAAGATGGCTTGCGTGATGATTTACTTAAGCTTGAACAAGCAGTAGATCGCATGGAAGATAAAGTAGACGAATCTGAAAATCGCGTTAAAGATGCCCAAGATAATATTGAACAAACGCTTGAAGGTATTCGCACTGAAATGAATCAGGTACAAAAAGATGTAACAGCATCTATACGAGAAGTAGAAAAGACTATTAGAGAGTCAGAAAAAGATGTTCGTGACACAATGCGTGAGACGGAAACTCGTATAGATACTGATATGAGACAGCTTGATAAAGATATAAAAGAAGTCTTACAGGAAGCATTAGATAACCCATTGAACAATTAACTGTTTACAAATGGGTATATAGTGGTATAATATAAAAGATTCTTTTATCAATGGGTAGTATACTATGAGAATTTTGGGTGTTAGTGAAGGTTTCCATGATGCAGGTGTTGCATTAGTGGATAAAGGTGAGATCTTATATGCTGGTCATTCTGAGCGGTATTCTAAGATTAAGAATGACCCTAGGATTCATCCTGATCAGTATTTTGATCATGATCTATACGCATATTATGAAAAGAATTGGCTTAAGAATACTCGAAGAGTTCTATTCGGACAAGAAGCCATAAAATCATATAAATGTGATTGGTGCTTTGATATGTGTAAAAAGAAAACATTCTATCACCATCAGTCACATGCTGCAGCTGGATTCCATACATCTCCGTTTGATAAAGCTAATGTATTAGTTATTGATTCCATTGGAGAATGGGATACAATTTCTGTATGGGAAGCTTGGACGGATCATTATAATCACGCGCAGATGAGAAAGATCAAAAGCTGGAAGTATCCGTACTCTCTTGGTCTATTTTATTCTGCGGTCACACAACGTGTCGGATTAAAACCTAATGAAGACGAATATATTCTTATGGGCATGGCTGCGTATGGCGAACCTATCTATGATATGTCTGAACTACTACATCGCAATAATCATAAAGGCATTGGCGACTATTTGCCGAATGCAAAGAACGAAGACCTAGCTGCATCAGCCCAAGCTACGTTTGAAAAAGAATTACTTAAGATCATTGATAAGTACTGTAAACATCCTAACTTAGTGTATATGGGTGGATGCGCGCTTAACTGTGCAGCTAACAGTAAGATTAAAGGTAAGAACATTTGGATTATGCCAAACCCAGGTGATGCTGGTTCATCACTCGGTGCTGCAGCATTAGCTCTTGGTAAGAAATTGAAATGGAAAAATCCGTATCTTGGATACAATATCAAACGTAACATCAATTCTAAAGAGGTTGCTCAACATATTGTTGATAATTCTTATTGCGGGGTTGCTAATGGCCGTGCTGAGTTTGGCCCTCGCGCCCTTGGCAATCGTAGCTTGCTTGCTGACCCTCGAAGAGATATTAAAGACACTGTTAACCAGATTAAGCGCCGACAACTCTTTCGACCCTTTGCACCTGCAATCTTGGAAGAATTTGCTTCTGAATATTTCGAAGGACCGATGAACGAATATATGCAGTTTGTAGCACAAGCAAAGCATGACTATAGTTCAGTTACTCATGTTGATGGCAGCGCAAGGGTTCAGGTTGTAAAGAAAGATTGTGGATCTGTTATTCGTCCTATTATTGAAGAGTTTTATGAATTGACTGGTGTTCCTATGCTACTTAATACAAGTCTAAATATCAAAGGCAAACCTATGGTCAATGATGAAGCTGATGGCATAGAATTTCAAAGAAAATATAATGTAAAAGTATTTTGATGAAAAGATACGAGAAAAATAATGGCTAAAAAAATATTACTTGCGTCGGGTTGTTCATATACTGATACGCATTATAGATCAAACGACCCCACAATCAAAAGAGATTGGGAAATGTGGCCAGAGCTTATGGCAAAAGAATTGGGTTTAGAATGCGTGAATAAAGGCCAGTCCGGCGCCGGCGCGGATCATATATTCGATACAATTTTAGAAGGATTAAGTACATACGGCGATAGGGTCGATACTGTAGCTATTTTATGGTCTACTTCTGATAGACTTCCATTTTTTAATTTTACGCTTAATCCTATTGTAGAGTGTAACACCATCAATGGAAACTACGATCCATTCCCGTGGATGGACGACATTGGGGTTGGTAAAATAAGCCAAAAATATTTTAAAAGTGATCATTTTTTAAGCACTAAGGCCTATAAATCTATGATTCTCAATCCAATTAGAAAAATGTTTGCTATTATGGAAATATGTGAAAAACGTAATATCAAATTTGTTATGTTCGGAGGTTTAATATATTTTGATTATTTTTCAATTAATAAACAGGTTGAAAATCAACAGTTGCCTGAAAAGTGTGCAATATCACCAGCAGAAGTGGTTAAAATTTTAACTAACAATTCCATATTTTCCGAAGTCGACAAAAGGAAAAAACACTTTATCGGTTGGCCAATGATGAAAGAAATCGGTGGATATTCATTTGATGATATGAGATATAATAAAGAAGAATATTATATTTCTATTCGTGATAGACACCCTAATGCTGCTGGACAAATATTAATTTCAAAAGAATTTATTAAGAGATATAAGGATCTTTATTTATGAAAAAAGATATACTGCTGGTATCAGGGTGTTCTTATACTGATCCAAACTTTGTTAGTTATGACAAATCTTTGCCTGATGAAAAAGCTAAAGGTTGGAAGATGTGGCCCGAAATTATTGCAGATCGGCATAATTTATCCGTCATTAATAAAGCTATTAGTGGTATAGGTAATAAGCAAATATTCGATTCTATAGTAGACGAGCTTCATGTTAATAAAAATGTTAAAAAAGTTGTGGTAGTCTGGAGTGGTTGGGATAGATTTCAGACAATGGCCCACATACAACATTTTCCCTTAGCTTCTGCTGTAGATCTTTTACGTGATGATCATTCCATGTATAAAGAAATTTATCAGTATGAAGTAGACTATAGAGATTTTTTCTATAATCCAAAATATACTATAGATTTATGGGTAAAAAGCGTAGTTAATGATACATTTAGGTATATGTTTTTGCTGGCAAATATATTAAAAGATAAAAAAATACCATACGCGTTTTATCAAGGTGTTGCCGGATTTCCTATAGGACTTCTCACTAATTTGGATTTTTTACCTAATATAAAAAATCCGATTAATTACAAACTAGATAGCTTTTTTTCAGATATTATGCTTAATCCATATTTCAAAGATATTAAAAATAATAAAAATATTATAGGATTCCCATTCCATAAGATGATCGGTGGATTTAACTTGGATCATATATTAGGGGATGGCGACGATGTTAGGATATCAAAATCAGACCGCCATCCTAACGCACTTGGTCAAATTGGGTTTGCAAATTATATAGAAAGCAATTGCAATGGTTTATTTGATAAGTAGTTTTATTTGGTGGTTCTTTTTATCTTCAGCGGTAATTTCAGCTGGATATCATAGATACTTTTCGCACAGATCGTTTAAAGCTCCTGTCTGGTATGAATATCTAGTTCTTTCTTTAGGGCCATTATCAGGCTCTGGCTCGGTACTTGGTTGGGTTGGTGTACATAGGCTGCATCATAATCACTCGGATACTGAAAAAGACCCTCACTCGCCCAAGTATCAACCCGTTTGGAGAGTATTGACTTCTACGTTTAAAGTTCCGGCTATTCGTCCAAGACACGTAACTGACTTACTCAAAAACAAACGAGTAATGTGGTTTCATAAAAATCATAGAGATATTCGTTTCTGCACATTCTTATTTGGCCTCACCTTTCTGCCATTTGAATGGTTTCTAGTGTTATTAATTGCACCTATGGTTTATGGTTATATAGGATTTGGATTGCTAAATACATTGTGCCACCGACATGAAAATGTTTCTAATTCTTGGATAGCTAACATTTTGACTGGCGGTGAAGGATGGCACGCTAATCATCATGCAAAGCCAATGGATTGGCAAATTGGAAAGAGGTGGTACGAATGGGACCCAGCGGCTTGGTTTATTCGATTGATCCGAAAGTAATAACACTTAAGGAATACGGAGAAGATAACTTTATAAAAGAGTTAGCTCGTTTAAAGAACGAGTCTTACATATATGATAAGAAAAACTCTGATTGGTTCGATAACCTTCCAAATACTTATAAAGATAATAAGTTTTTAGATTGGTTTTTCTTATATGATGAAGATAGACCCGTTGCATTTGCTACTATTCAAAAATACTACGAAGGTTGCTATAGGATCTGCACTAGAACTTATATTTACAGGGATTATCGCAGATTCACTCATCCTAAAAACGATATGGTATTTAGCCCATCACAGCACCTAGCACTTGCTCAAATGGATTATCTTAAACAATGGGATACAGTTTTTGTCTCTATGCAAGGATTAAAGAGAAAAAACAGTATACAAAGGTTCAAAAACAAGATAGAATATAGGAGTGGCTTAAGATGGGTTGTGCCTGATGGTATGTTCCAAACATGTGAACCGGTTTGCGATCCGGATTGTTATCAAAATATAGTATATAATGGTAAGCAGCCAAAGCTGAGTAAAATGGAAATTGAAACGTATAGGATTTTACATGGATAAGAAATACCTCATCGAAACTACCAAAAGAATGAGGGTAGGTGGAACTGGGCCAAAACGTCACCAACTCAAATTCTTTGAGAAGCTCGGTAAAGTTCCTCAGTTCATGGTCGATGAACTTAACGAAATTCTAGATGCAGAACCCCAAAACGATATCGGTGGGGATGTATATGGAATTAGTCAAGCTATCGACTATAAGCAAGTTTTTGATACGAGCGGATATCGTCAGCTGTTAGTTCAAACAAAACCTCCTGAAGAGATTGGAGTCGATGTTGATGAATATCGTTATACATATTGGACTAAAGAAGTAAAAGCTAAACAATTTCTAGAATCATATTTCACAAACATTTATCGTTTCAGAATGAGTGAAATGAGTAATGCGCATCAACTAAATTGGCATATCGATAGCTGTACAAGCTATATGTGTAGAGCCCAAATTTGCTTGAATGAAAACGATTCAGTATTTGAGTTTAGAGGACGAGATGGAACTATTCATAGTTTTCAAATGGAAATAGGCGATCTTTGGTTTATTAATACCGGTTGGAACCATCGCGTAGTGACCGGTGAAATTCCACGTAGAGTAGCTATTTTTGGTTATCATTTTGATAACGTAATCGATCAAAGCAAATTTTATATCTGAGGAATATATTATGACAACTAAAGACGCTATCGAATTGATCTATGAATCTGTTTCTAAAAAATATGGAATTTCAGTTAATGAAGTAAAACGTCGAGCCGTGTCTGGTGATAGACTTGTAAGTAATTTTAGCGAAGGCAAACATTAATGAATAAGCTAACTAAGATTGCAATTATTGGTTATGGGTTTGTAGGTAAAGCTGTAGAGTTTGGGTTTAAAAACACATCTAACGATATTATGATCGTGGATCCTTATAAAGGCTTTCACGATATGGATGATTTGGAAGCATATGTCCCAGATGTTACTTTTGTATGTGTGCCTACCCCAATGGGGAATGATTCCTCCGGGATTGATGCCAACATCATTAGGGAAGTAATTCTAAAGCTTGAACAATTTCCAAGTGGTATGGTAGTAATTAAATCGACTATTACGCCTGATCTGGCTGAAGAGTTTACCAGATATAAGCGTTTTGTATATAACCCAGAATTTTTGACTGAACGTAATTCCTATGATGAGTTTTTGAATCCTGAATTCCATATTCTGGGTGGAGATATTGAAGTATGTAAGAAAGTTGAAAACCTTTATAATTATAACTCAAATTGTAATCCCGCTAAAGCATATTTCATGACACCTGCAGAAGCAAGTCTCGTAAAATATGGCATTAACTCATTTCTAGCTTCTAAAGTTGTATGGTTCAATCAATGGAAAGATATGGTAGAATCAATCGGTGGAAGATACAATGTAGTGGCTAGTGCTATAGCTAAAGACCCGCGGATTGGCCCTTCACATACTAAAGTACCTGGATTTGATGGGAAAAAAGGTTACGGTGGAAGTTGTTTCCCAAAAGACACATATGCAATCTGGGATTTTGGGTTTGATAACCTCAGCATTTTAGGTGAAGTCATCAGGGCAAACAACCAATATAGAAGTCATTATGAACTGGATGATCGTGAAAAAGAACAAAATATTTTTTACAAAAAGCACATTTAACTGTTTACAAATGATTTCATATGGCGTATTGTAATCATATGAAATGGAGACAAACACTATGAACATGTACACTCGTCAAATCGCAGAACTTCTTAAGATTGACCTTGAAACTGCTGCAAAAGTTCAGTACGAAATGGAATGCTGGGGTTTGGACTTTTCGGAATGCTCCAAGCGTGAATTCAATATGGTGGCACGTGAGTGCTTCGAACTGGTATAAGGAGAATATATTATGGCACATGAACTTGAATTTGTTGACGGTAAAGCTCAAATGGCTTATGTTGGTGATGTACCTTGGCACGGTCTTGGTACTTTGGTTTCGAATGATCTGACTCCAGGTCAGATGATGAAAGCTGCCGGTGTTGACTGGCGCGTTCAGGAAGTTGAGTCTTTCATCGAGTATAATGGTGAAAAGCGTAAAACTGGTCAGAAGTCGCTTGTGCGTGAAACTGACGGTAAAATCCTGACCAACGTCGGTGAAAACTGGAACCCTGTTCAAAATGAACAAGCTTTTGAATTTTTCAATGAGTACGTTCTTGCGGGTGATATGGAAATGCATACCGCAGGATCGCTTAAAGGCGGTAACTATGTTTGGGCTCTTGCTAAAGTAAAAGAATCATTTGACCTCTTTGGTGGAGATCAAGTTGACTCATATATGCTTTTTAGCAATCCACATGTTTATGGCAAGTCAATCGATATCCGTTTTACGCCAATTCGAGTAGTATGCAACAATACTCTGACATTTGCTCTTAACTCACAAGCACAACGTGCCGTAAAAGTTGGTCACCGCACTGCGTTTGATGCTGATACTGTCAAGGCTACTATGGGTATTGCTCATGAGAAATTTGCTAAGTACAAAGAACTGGCTCAGTTCCTCGGACAAAAGCGATTTTCTGTTGACTCTCTGATGCAGTATTACAATGAAGTGTTCCCACTTACATCTGGTCAAACAAAGCAAGAGGAAGTAAACGCTGATACTATCTCTCGCATGGCAAAGCAGGCATATAGCGTTCTCGAAACACAGCCAGGTGCAGAGTTTGCCGAAGGTTCATGGTGGCAAGCATTTAACTCGGTTACATATGTAACTGATCACCTTCAAGGTCGTAATGCTGATAACCGCCTCCATAGCCAGTGGTTTGGGTCTAACCAACTCCGCAAAATCAAAGCTGCAGAAAAGGCTGTAGAATACGCTCTAGCGGCTTAAAACTTAGAGGGGAGTTTACAGCTCCCCTCCTTTATGATACTATGGATATATTATGAAATATACACACCCAAATCAAGATCATGTCTACTATGTATCGAAACATATGTACGGCGGCCGAGTTCAGGAATATTCAAATGGAACTATTCCTGGTAAGAAACTAGAGCTTAACGAAGATCAATTCGAAAGCTTTTTGAATATGCTAGAAAGGAATGGTTGGAATGAATCAGCGTACAGGTAAATCTCACCGAGCAGCTCTTGGTGATGGCATGGCAGATATGAAGCTCAAGCTGTTCTTTAGAGATTGTGCCGCTGTCTTGGATGAAAATGGCCATGGAGATGCTGCATTTTACTTTGAACAAATTGTAGAGCATATTATGTCAGGCAAATCACTTCCAAATGATAACAAACATGAAGTAGCAAGAATTCTAGGTGTATAATTCTTTTAATAAAGATGAAAAAGGGGAGTTTACAGCTCCTCTTTTTTAGTATATGAGGTTGTGTTGATAAGGAGATACATCCGCTACCAATATCTCCAAAAAATTTAAATAAAATGAAAAAGGGGGTTTACAACCCCTTTTTTTAGCGTATAAAGGTTAAGTAACAAAGGAGACTACATCATGACTTACACCTTCGATTGCGCTTGGGACTGCCCTATTCAAGACTTCTTCAAACTTCTCGACGAACACAATCTGAAACTTGAATCTTACATTACCTTTGGACCCGGCGGCGGAAATCCAGAAATCACCGTCTCCGGATCTCCCGAATCCATCGAAAAAATTCAAGAATTCCTCTAAAAAAATCATCCGAGGGGGTTTACATTCCTCCTCGGATACATTATATTAGATATATCAAACGGAGGACACCACATGATCATCAACGAAAACCGCACCGATTCGTACATCGCTACTGTTAACCTGAAAGATCCTGGCGACCAAGAGTGGATCAAAGCTATCCGCAAAGCCGTTCGTGAAGCTAACGCTTTCTATAAAGAGCGTGGTCAGACTACTCGTAAGTACGTCAAGCTTCAAGGGCGTGGGCATCGCATGGGTGTCTACCGTTACCATCAATCTCTTCCTCTTAAGTTTTCCGAAACAGCAGACGTATATGTCTATAACCGGAACGCATCCTTAGACTATTAAAAAATTCATTAGTTGTCTCCAACTGGGCCGGGCAAAAGCTCGGCCATTTTTTTATATAAATAGAAGAAACGAACGAGAGACTTATGCTAAAAACTGTACGTGATATTAATACAAAAAACCAAAGGGAATTTAAATCCTATCTTAAGAGAACCTTAAGTGGTGTTAAGATGGGGGAATCTTCCCGTAAGGGTTATCATATTCGGTTTGCTCTAGATCCATCACAGTTCGATACATATTTTAAGAAATATAATTTAGAAATTGTAGACTATCCAGGGCCTTCTATTTCCGATAAGTTTGAGACTTATGTGTTGATCGCCACTGCTGATCTAGGCTCTAACGTACCATATGGAACTATGATACCATACGTAAATAATTACATTGGTGCAGCAAAAGGCGGACCTTTACTTTTTAATAATAAAGATCTCAGCCCTGACAATTTAGGATTTGCCGGTAAGACATTGGCTGAAGGCGAAATGATCCGTCAGCTCAAGGAGGTTTTATATAAGAGATATGATGCAGAAATTGCTGATCAACTAATGGATCTTGCATATGCAGCTATGAAAG
>Ga0102888_1000105_pt1 | contig 20848 bp, 18 predicted proteins | sample Colrivmeta1551A3_FD_84500 | JGI IMG/M metagenome (GOLD analysis project Ga0102888, IMG submission 84500) | Estuarine microbial communities from the Columbia River estuary - metaG 1551A-3 | ecosystem: Environmental > Aquatic > Marine > Intertidal zone > Estuary | place: USA: Columbia River... | reverse complement strand
CTACGGGAAACTCTTGAAGCAAATTAGTCCTTTAACTCCAGGATGGGATGGAACCTATAACGGTAATGCGTTACCATCGAGTGATTATTGGTTTAGAGTAGAGTACACAGAACAAGGAATACAGAAAGAGATAAAAGGGCATTTTACCCTAAAGAGATAAGAAATTAGACGATACTAAAATTATGAATTTTAAAAAAACCTACGTTGTTTTACTTTTATTAGTAACCCAATTTTCATTTTCACAGGATGGTATTCCTGTTTATCACGACTACTTGAGTGATAATTTGTATTTATTGCATCCCTCTATGGCAGGCGCAGCATCTCACAATCAAGTAAGATTAACGGCCCGTCAACAATGGTTTGGAGAGCTAGAAGCTCCAAATTTACAGACACTAAGTTTTAACGCAAGGCTGGGTGAAAAATCTGGTTTTGGTGCTATTGTGTATAACGATAAAAATGGTTTTCATTCTCAATCTGGAGGTTACATTACCTATGCGTATCATTTAATGTTTTCTAGAACAGCCACAGATTTAAATCAATTATCATTTGGTCTTAGTGCAGGATTTTCTCAATCTAATCTTAATGAAAGCACTTTTTTACTTTCATACCCAACCAATGACAGCTTTGATCCAGCAATTTTTGGAGGTACGCAATCTGCATCCTATTTTAATATAGATGCTAGTTTGTCTTATAATTTTTTAAATTTTTCTTCTCACGTTACTGTAAAGAATTTAATATTACAAAACAGAGATCTTTATGATCCAAGAAATGAATCTAATAACCAGCGTAGATATCTTGTTTCTGCTGGATACGCAATGGGTAGTTATGGCTCAGACTGGAGCTATGAGCCATCTGTTTTATTTCAATACTCTGAGGGTACCGCAGAGAAATCTGTGGATGTAAATTTTAAATTATTTAGAAGCATGGATTTTGGTAAGATATGGGCAGCATTATCATACAGAAGGTCTCTAGATGGTGCAGAGTATCTTCAGGGAGGCGTTATCGACTCACAACAACAACAATTAATCACACCTGTTTTAGGGGTTAATTATAATAACTTTTTATTCGCATACACCTATGGTCTTCAATTAGGTGATGTTCAATTTAATAATGGTGGCGGGTTTCATCAAATCACTTTGGGGTATGATTTCTTAGGAAACAGACCAGAGCCTTATGATTGTAATTGCCCAGCAATTAACTAATAAAAAAGCCTGCTAATTAGCAGGCTTTTTTATTGTTTTAGAAGATCTTTTCTGAGATATCAATACTGTCTTTGTACTGGTTTAATAAAAAAGTAAGAGTCTTTGATTTTGAGTTTGTAAAAAACTCAAGTTTTGGTTTTGTTTGTGAGGTGCTTAAAAGATTATTAGAGCTCAGTACAAACTGGGTTTGTCTTGCCACTGCTTGCCCACTATCTATTATTTGTATGTTATCTGGCAGTAGTTTTTTTAGCTGCTCTATAAGGTATGGATAATGGCTACAGCCCAATACTAGGTAATCTATGTTAGCCGCTAACATAGGTTCTAGGTACTTTTTAAGCAGCACTGTGGTTTGTGGCGAGGCAATCTCACCATTTTCTATAAGTTTTACCAATCCCTCTCCTACAACTTCTATTATTTTAATATCTAATGCTAAGGCCTTAGAGGTCTCAACAAATAATTCGCTACTAAGTGTCCCCTTAGTTGCTAAAATGCCAATACTGCTTGTCTTAGACATTAATGCAGCAGGTTTAATGGCGGGCTCTATGCCAATAAACGAAATCTGGTAATGGTTTCTTAAATAGGTGATGGCATTTGTAGTTGCCGTATTGCAAGCTATAATTATAATTTTACAGCCAAGGGAGATAAGGTGTTCTGTGTTTTTAATACACAGTGAGAGAATTTCCTCTTTTGTTTTGTTGCCGTAGGGTGCATTGATGCTATCTGCAAGATAAATAGTAGCCTCATGAGGTAGTTGTTTGTGAATTTCCTTCCAAATAGAAGTCCCGCCCACTCCAGAATCAAAAATACCTATAGGTGCCTTGTTGTTCATATGATAAAGGTACTAATATCAACTATATTTTTATTGTATAAAGCCTAAAACAAAAAAGCCTGCTTATAGCAGGCTTTTTTGTTTTAAATAGAATGTAAAGATTAGATTCCTAATTCTTTTTTAACATCCATTAAAAGATCAAACCCGTCTGCAAGTATTACACCGTTTCCAGTAGCAGAGTCAAGAACATATTGATATCCTTTTGCTCTGGCAACTTTTTGGATAGCCGCACGTGCTTTTTCTAGAATTGGCTGATAAATATCAACTTCTTTCTTTTGCAAATCTTGCAAAGCTTGTTGTCTGTATGCAGAAATATTACGCTCCATACCTTGAACTTCTTCTACACGTTTTGCATTTTCTTCTTGTGTTTTTGTTGTTTCTTCAGCACCGTATTGCTTTACTTTTGCTTCAAACTCTTTTGCCATGTCCTTGATAGCTGTATCATACGTTTTTTGCAATTTTTCTAGCTGGCTTTGTGCAGCCTTCATCTCTGGCATAGACTCAACCAAAGCTTGTGTGTCAACATGTGCTGTTTTTGATTGTGCATTTGTAAAAGTTGTAGCTCCGATAAATAAGGCTACTGCTATCATTAAATTCTTCATTGTTTTCATTTTAATTGTAATTAAGTGTTATATAAATTTTTAAGTATACTAATTATTTCCCGTTTGTATCACCTTGCTTAGGGGGGGTTGCCTCTTGATTTTGATCGTTGTTTTTGGGTGGTATTGGTGGCCAAGGGGTGCCATTTCTTATTGCTTGTATAGAATCTCTAGTTCTTTGGCGTGCTTTAAGTAATTCAGCCCTTCTTAAATCATAGGCTATTTTCTTAGCAGCTCTAATAGAATCACGCTCTCTCTTTCTATCTTTCATGATTTGCTCACGCGCATCCTGCTTTGCCTCATTTTCTTGCTCACGCTGGGAAACTTCTTTATCTTCTTCAAGAGATAAATCATCTCTTTTCTCGATTTCTTTACGTTCTCTTTTACTGCTGGCTTCTTTTCTTTTCTCTACTCTATTGACACTTCTTAAAACAATATCGCTAATGTCATTCCTTTTGGCAGCAAAAAGCATTACTACATCTGCAGACTTGTCAAAGATAAAATCATATTTTTTGGCCTCTGCAACTTCTTGTACAATATTAAATACTTGATCTTGTATGGGCTGTACTAATTGTCTTCTTTGTATTACCAAATCTCCACCAGACCCGAAACGATTTTGCTGATAGGAAATCATCTCATCTTCTTTGATCTTGATTTCTTCTTCTCTTTCCTCAATAAGTTCTTTGGTTAATAAAACACGCTCATTGGTGAGGGTTAATTTCATTAAGTCAATCTCTTGTTGTTTTTTGTCGATGTCTGCTTTCCAGCGTTGTACTTTTCCGTCCAACTGTGTAGATGCTTCTATATACTCAGGTACATTTTCAAGTATGTATTCCATGTCAATGTATCCAATACGTACACCTCTTTGTGCATCTGCTGAAAATGATATGCAAATAAATGCAATCGCTACTAAAAGAATTTGTTTAGTTTTCATAGTAATGGTTAATGTTAAGAAAATATCGTGCCAAATTAAAATTGTTGTCCTATTATAAAGTGGGTTTCCCAGCCATTAGGGTTGGTTCCCGACAATGTTGAATCAAATCCATAAGCAAAATCGATACCTAATAATCCGAATGCTGGCATAAATATACGTAATCCTGCGCCAGCAGACCTCTTAAGATTAAAAGGATCATATTCTCTAAAGCCGTCATAAGAGTTTCCTGCCTCTATAAATGCCAATACATATATAGATGCTAACTGCTTCAATGTAATTGGATATCTCATTTCTAACGAAAATTTATTATAAATATTATTTCCATCTTGTGGTGATAAAGATTGGTTAGGATATCCACGAAGTTGAACGACTTCTCTTCCATCTAAACTAAATGCACCAAGGCCATCTCCTCCAACAAAGAATCTCTCAAATGGAACAACACCTCTATCGTTGTTATAGGATCCTAAGAACCCAAATTCTGTTTTAGAGCGTAAAACTAAATCTCCAGTGATTTTGTTATACCAAGTTCCCTCAAATTTAATTTTATAGTACTCTAACCAATTAAAACGCTCCTGATCAATAGCAGAAATACGCTCTTGGGTGTCAACATCTGTTTGATTTTCTCTTAGAAAATCCACCAAACCTTCGCGCTCCTGAGCAAGCTTACCATAATCTACTCCATTAAATAATGAATAGGGTAGTGTTACTTTGGCAGAGACTTTAAATTCTGCACCAAATTTAGGATAAATTGGATTATTACCCACATTACTTCTTGTAAGACCAATAGTGTAAGCTAGGTTATTTGAAAAACCATCACCAAATGTAAATAGCCCTGTGTTATAGTTTTTTAAGTTATAGTGCTGAAAACTTATGGCATTAGAGAATGTAAAGTTATCATCTGGCCAAGTCAATCTTTTGGCGAGGCCCAAGGATCCACCTGTGATTAAAAATCGTTGGTCTTTATCTACTTCTCTTGTTTGGAAATTATAACGGTATTGTACCGTATGAGAAAAAGAGCCGCTAAACTGCACTGGGCGTTTTCCTCCCAACCAAGGTTCTGTTACAGATAAACTATAGGTTTGATAATTTGTACTTGCCTGGGCTCTTAAAGAGAGTTTTTGCCCATCACCCATAGGTAAAGGTTTATAGGCATCGGCATTAAATATATTTCTAAGTGAAAAGTTATTAAAAGAAAGTCCAAGAGTTCCCACAAAACCTCCACCACCATATCCACCCTGAAGTTCTATCTGGCTTGCTCCTTTTTCTACCACAGAGTATTCCATGTCTAGTGTCCCGTTGTTTGGATCCACATTTTTAAAGTTTGGTGAGATTTGTTCTGGATCAAAAAAGCCTAAATTACTTAGTTCTCTTATGGTTCTAACCACATTCTTTTTACTGTATTTTTGGCCGGGTCTTGTGCGTAATTCTCTATAAATTACATGGTCATTTGTTTTGGTGTTTCCAACCACCGTGATATGATCAAAATAGGCTTGCTTCCCTTCTCTAATTCTTATTTCATAATCAATAGTATCTTGTCTTACGGCAACCTCTACTGCATTAATGGTAGAGAAAAGATACCCGTTGTTTTGGTATTTGTTTGTAAGGTCAAAGGCTTCTGGGTCTGTGTTGTCTTCAATTCTTTCTGCCATTAGGGTTCCGTTGTAAACGTCTCCTTTTTTAATGCCCAGTGTCTGGCTTAATTGGCCATTTGTGTAAACGCTATTTCCTAAAAAACGAATTTTTCCAAAGTAATATTTTTTACTCTCCTCTATTTTGATGGCAACACCAACACTGCGATCGTTCGTGCTGTAGACACTGTCACTTACAATTTTTGCATCTCTATATCCATTCTCTTTGTAGGTCTGAATGATAGAAGCTTTATCCTCTTTATAACCAGCATCAGTAAATTTTGACATCTTCCAGATACGAATGGGGTTTCTTCTTTTAATATTTTTCATGGAACGCCTTAGGGTTCCATCTTGTAGATTTTCATTGCCTTCAAATTCAAGAGGAGAGATTTTAATCCTATTGTTTTTGTTGATAATGATTTTCATGTCTTTAGCAATTTCAACGCCTGTTGAGTCTAGTTTTGCAGGAGTACTAATAATAACATCTGTGTTATAGAATCCTTTTTCGACAAATTTATTGCGTATAAAATTTTTGGTGGTAGTGATTAAATTTTTAGTGATTTTTATCCCAGATTTTAATTCTGTTTCTTTTAGAATTTCTTTGGTCATCGCTTTGCGAATCCCATCACCAACAATTGTAATTTCATCTAGCTTTGGTAGCTCTACTATATAGATTTCTAAATCTGCGAGGTCTCCATCTATTTTTGTAACGTAAATAGCAATGTCACTAAATAGATTTTGTTCCCATAATTTTTTTGTCACTTCACTCAGGCGTTCTCCAGGAATGAATATACGCTCTCCTTTTTTAAGACCCGTAAAGGCAACAACAGTTTGGTCATTGTAGCTCTGTGCTCCTGCAACTGTAATGTTATTTATCTCGTATTTTATACCAGCATCTAGCTCTTTTTGCTGTGCCTGTATTGTTGATGACCAGAGCAGTGCAATGGCTACAAAACAAAAGATCTTTCTGTACATACTAAAAATATAATGCGAATTATAATTGCTCACTTGTCTTTCCAAATCTTCGTTCTCTGTTTTGATAATTTAATATTGCCTCAAAAAGATGGTTTTTGGTGTAATCTGGCCAAAGCACATCTGTAAAATACAATTCTGCATATGCTAGTTGCCACAACAAAAAGTTGCTTATACGTTGTTCACCACTGGTACGAATTAACAAATCTACATCTGGCAGGTCTTGAGTGTATAGATGATTGTTAATCAGTTTTTCATCAATATTTTCAGGCGAAATTAATCCTTTTTTAACTTTAAGACTAATCTCTTGAATTGTTTTTGTTATTTCTTCTCTAGACCCGTAACTTAGTGCAAGTGTCAAGGTCATTTTTGTGTTGTTTTTTGTTTTTTCAATCACATCCATAAGCTCTTTTTGTGCTTTACTTGGTAGCGCATCAAGATTGCCAATGGCGTTTAATTTTATGTTGTGCTTGTCAAGCAACTTGATTTCTTTTTTTAATGATGAAACTAACAGTCTCATTAGTAATTCTACTTCCATTTTTGGACGATTCCAATTTTCTGTAGAAAAAGCATAAAGCGTTAGGTAGGGGACGTTAATCTCCACACAAGCCTCTGTGATTTGACGAACCGCTTTTGTGCCATTTTCATGACCCATAGACCTAAACATACCCTTGGCTTTCGCCCAACGTCCGTTACCATCCATGATAATAGCCAAATGTTGTGGAATGGTATCTTTATTTATTTGTTCTAAGAGACGACTCATTTCTTTAAAAATTACAATAACAGGGTTCTCTACCAAAAGTAAATGAAAAAGTAATGCCTGTAAAGACATACCAATCATTATTATTTTGATTTCCAAATTTTAAATCTTGTGATTGGTTATCTTCTTGAGATGGATTGCTTGCATCGATATTATCTGTAAATGCATACCTAGCTCCAATCTCGAAAGCCCCAATTAATTTTGTACTTAGGGTTGCTTTGTATCCAATTACCATTGGAATTGCAAATGCACCAGTTTGGTTGTATTGAGTTGTGTCACCCTGGGCATCACTCAAAGAGGCCTGATTAATAAAATAGGTGATTCCTGTATATAGATAGGGCGCTGCAGCTGGTGCTCCAGAGTTTAAATTGAACTCCCAAAAGGTGTATTCTAGCCCTGCAGAAAATTCTTTAATATTGTTTTGAAAAGAGTAGCCTCTTTGTTTTCTTCTACTTTCTTTACTGTCTGCATCATTTCCTTCTGCTTTAGCTATAATGGCCGAAAAACGAAATGAATGCCTCTGGCTTCTATTCCATTTAAAAATACCGCCAAATGCTAGTGTATTTGGATTGACATACGTTGTACTACCAACATCTCCAATTACATTAGCCCCGCCAACAAAACCACCCAGCTCAAATGTCTGTGAAGCTCCTTTTTGTATGCAAAAAAGCACTAAAAAAACTACCGTTAAATACCTCATAAGTTTTAAAAAGTTCGCAAATATAACAATAAACTTGGCACTACCCCACCATAACAGCCATAGTCTAGATTGATAAACAATTTTTAGTGTTTTTTATTGCTTAATTTCTTTTGTCTTCTCCCCAAAGTAGTTTTTTTCGAAGTGTTTTAATAAAACTCTCTTCTATGGGTTGCACAAATTTAATGGTGAAGGCGGCTTTTTTAATAGTGATTAACGTCTCGTTTTTAAGGGTTAAAATTCTAGAATCTAAAGACAGTAAATGGGTGTCTTCTCTTCCCGAAACCTTAAGAGTTACCACGCTATTATCTGGAACAACAAGAGGTCTAACGTTTAAGTTGTGAGGCGCAATGGGCGTGAGGATGATACTTTCATTGCTAGGTTCAATCACAGGGCCACCACAGCTAAGTGAATAGCCTGTTGATCCTGTAGGGGTGGATATGATCAGCCCGTCAGACCAGTAGGAGGTAAGGTATTCTGAGTTAATAGTCGTTTCTACCTTAATCATCGAAGTCGTGTTTTTTCTATTAACGGCCACCTCGTTTAATGCAAAATTCAAGGGAGTAATCTCATTGTTTGATGGGCTCGTTTCTATAGACAATAAAGAGCGCTCAGAGATGTAATAATTGCCCTCGAGTATTTCTGTTATACTAGAGGTTACATCTTGTTTTTGTATGGTAGCTAGAAACCCAAGTCTTCCTGTATTTACACCAACAATTGGGATGTCAAGATCTCGCACAAATGTGATAGATTTTAAAATGGTACCATCTCCTCCAATGCTAAAAAACAGGTCATAGCTGGCATCTAATTTAGTAAAACTCTCCAGGTTAGATAAGTCTGTATGAAAAGATTGGTTCTCTCTCATAAGCGCTAAAAAGTTTTTTTCGACCACAATTTCAACTCCCTTACTTTGCAATGCATTTAGAATTGCCTGTATGTGAGTTTCAGAGTTTTTGTGATAAAATTGGCCGTAGATCCCTATTTTCATAACTACATCTTTAGGTATTTTTCAAGGTATTGAGATCTTTTTTTTAGATCTTCAATAAATCGATCTTCTTGATGATTAGACACTACATTATAATTGTATCTTCTAAAAGTTTGAACGATAGCATTGATGCCTGTGTGCCCAACTTTGACAGTTATTTGAGTGATGTCATTCTCCATTTTTGAGATAAACACCCCTAAAATCTTTGCATCATTACTTTCTACAATTTGACAAATTTCAGAAAAAGAATAATCTGCGGTACCTTTTTCAATAACAATAATGCCTCCCGCCTCTCCTAGAAAAGGAGTGTCATTAAAGATGTTCATGATGTCACTCAGCTCATAATACCCAAGGTATTTGTAGTTGTCTGTCAATACAGGCATAATAGTGCTATTGTTCAGGGCAAAAGCCTCAAGTATGTCTATCCAATTGGTCTGCTGTTTTACATGAAATGACTCTAAAGAGTATTGATATGCCTCTAAGGTTTTATCTGCATCATAGCAATGAATGTCATTTTCTGAAATTGCACCTTCAAAAACTCCATCTTTGGTCACAGGGATGTGTGAGTAGGTGAGCTGGTTGAAAGCGTTTTGAACCTCACTTACTTTGGTGGTAAGGTCAAAAGGGGTGATGTCATTTATGATATATTGTTGTGTGTTCACAGCAAAGGTTTTTATGCAAAATACTTAAAATATAGTTTCAAAACTGTGCTTAAGCATTGTATTTTTGTTTCAAATATATAATGATGACAAAGTTAAGTGTAAATATTAATAAAATTGCAACATTGCGTAACGCTCGTGGTGGTAATTACCCTAGTGTAGTGCAGGTGGCAAAAGATGTACAGTTGTTTGGCGCCCATGGCGTAACAATACATCCGCGTCCAGATGAGCGTCATATAAGGTATCAAGATGCCTATGATTTAAAACAGGCCGTGACAACAGAGTATAACATTGAAGGAAATCCTATTGCTAAGTTTATGGATATGGTTTTAAAAATAAAGCCAACTCAGGTTACCTTGGTGCCAGATAGTATAGATGCAATTACCTCAAATGCAGGATGGGATACTCTAAAACATAAAGATTTTTTAAGTGAAGTAATTTCAGAATTTAAAAACAGTGGTATCCGCACATCGATATTTGTGGATCCATCTCTCAAAGCTGTAGAAGGGGCGGCCAATGTTGGTGCAGACAGGATAGAATTATATACAGAGGCCTTTGCAAAGCAGTATTCTTTGGGAGATTTTGAGGCTATAGTACCTTATGATGCCTGTGCTAAACTAGCACATCAATTAGGGATGGGAGTAAACGCTGGTCATGATTTATCTTTGGATAATATTGCATTTTTCGCTAAAAATGTATCACATTTAGCAGAGGTTAGCATTGGTCATGCGCTTATTTCTGAGGCAATTTATAAAGGCTTGCAGCCTACCATTGAGGCCTATTTGTCCAAACTAGTATAGCGTATGATATTACATTCACAAATAATAGGAACCGGCACACCCTTTGTAATTCTTCATGGGTTTTTGGGTATGAGTGATAACTGGAAAAGTCTTGGGAAAAAGTTTGCCAATCAAGGATACCAAATGCACCTAATTGATCAGCGAAATCACGGCAGAAGCTTTCATGATCCTGTTTTTAGCTATCAAGCCATGGCTGCAGATTTGTTGTCGTATTGTGAGCACCACAATCTAGATCAAGTGGTTTTGCTAGGGCACTCTATGGGTGGTAAAACAGCCATGGAGTTTGCTACTGCTCACCCAGAAAGGGTGTCAAAACTAGTGATTGCAGATATAGCTCCTAGGCAGTATGCTGAGCACCATCAAGATATTTTAAAAGGCCTTGGTTTATTAGATTTTTCTATCATTAATTCTAGGGCTAAGGCAGACGAGGTTTTGGCAAGTTATATTAAGGAGCCAGCCGTGCGGCTTTTTTTACTTAAAAATGTATACTGGATTGAAAAAGGGCAACTAGCTCTTAGAGTTAATTTACCTGTGGTTACCAAAGAAATTGCTCAAGTGGGTAAAGCGCTTGCTACTACTGCAGTTTTTAACAAAGAGACCTTGTTTGTTCGTGGAGAAAACTCTGGATATATAAGCTCTTTAGATGAAATTTCCATACAAAAACACTTCCCTAAAAGCCAAATAAAGACCATTTTGGGAACTGGCCATTGGTTACACGCAGAAAATCCTCAGCAATTTCATCAAATTGTTGTGGATTTTTTATAACATTGCAAAGTAAAATGTATTGTACACACCCAATAATTGCATAATTGGTAAAATTTGAGTGTTATATAAGCTATATTTATAAAAATTAATCTTTAACTAAACGTAAACAATTATGAAAAAAGTATTACTCCTCACGGTGCTATTTCTTGCAACGGCTGTTACTTATGCCGGTGGGTATAGGGTGAGTCTTCAAGGAAACAAAGCCTTGGCTATGGGTCATACAGGTGTCGCTGTAATTAATAGCAGTGAACTTGTATTTTTTAATCCTGCTGGTCTTGTGTACCTAGAAAACAAATTAAGTGTATCTGTTGGCGCCCATGGTGTTCTTGCAGATGTTTCTTACCAAAACTCTGCAACAGGAGAAACTGCAATGACAGAGGCTGGTGTTGGTACACCATTTTATGCATATGTATCTTACCAAGCTAACGATTGGCTTGCATTTGGTTTAGGGATTTATACCCCTTACGGAAGTACTGTTGCCTATGAAGATGACTGGGCTGGATCTCACCTTGTTAATAATATAGCACTACAGGCTATTTTTGTACAACCAAGTGTATCTATCAAACTTTCTGACAAATTTAGTGTCGGTGGTGGACCAATCTACGCAACAGGTGGTGTTAATTTTAACAAAAACCTTAACAGAACTCTAGTAGACCTTGACGGAAATAGATCTGAGGTAACTTTAGAGCAAACTGGAATTAGTAACTGGGGTTGGACCGCAAGTGCCATGTTAAAAGCTTCTGAGAATTTAACTGTTGGTGCTAATTACCGCTCAGAGATAGTTCTTAGCGCAGAAGATGGAGATGCTACTTTTGAAAACATTCCAAATTCTCCACTAACTCCTTTCTCAGACACAACCTTTAGTGCAGATTTACCACTTCCTGCAGAACTTACAATGGGTCTTTCTTACAAGCACAATGATTTCTTGTTTGCTTTTGATTACAACATGACCTACTGGAGTGCCTATGAATCTTTAGCTGTTGTTTTTGGAAATGACACACCAGATTCTGTACTTCTTAGAAATTACAGAGATGCTTCTACCTACAGATTTGGATTACAGTACGAGGCATCAGAGTCTTTCACCCTAAGAGGTGGATACTACTTTGACGAATCTCCTGTACAATCTGGATATTTTGCACCAGAGACTCCTCGTAACGATAGTAACGGTTATACTGCTGGTTTAACCTTTAAAGTTGGTGACCGTCTAGAAATTGATGCTTCTTTCTTGTACTTACAATTTGATGAAGTAGATGCTTCTTATGATTACTTCGTTGAAGGATCTGGAGGACCTGCTGGTTTAATTAATCAGTACTCAAGTTTTGGAGGAACCTATAAATCAAGTGTATTTGTACCAGGTTTGGGTATCACTTACAAACTTTAATCTAAAAAAAACTAATTAATATGAAAAATACTATAAAATTTATGATTGGTTTGCTTGCCATTGGTTTGGTGAGTTGTGAGCCAGAATTTGAAAATGCAGTAACCGATGAAGGTTTCTACGACGCAGGAGATGCAGATTTCTCAAACTATGTATCCTTAGGAAACTCTTTAACTGCAGGTTATGCAGATGGTGCATTATATAGATCTGGACAAGAAGATTCTTATCCTAATATTATGGCCGAGCAGTTTGGTTTTGTTGGCGGTGGAGATTTTACCCAGCCACTTACCTCAGATAATTTAGGTGGATTATTATTAGGAGGGCAACAAATTCTTGGCAATAGACTAGTTTTATCTGCAGATGAGAATGGGAATCCTTTTCCTGCACCCCTTGCTGGAACACCAACTACAGATGTAACAACAAGTGCTACAGGACCTTTCAATAATATGGGAGTACCGGGAGCAAAAAGTTATCATCTTAAAACACCAGGTTATGGATCTGTTGCTGGCGTTGCTAACGGAACTGCAAACCCTTGGTTTGCAAGATTTGCAACCAGCGAGTCAACAACTGTTCTTGCAGACGCAGTTTCTTTGAATCCAACCTTCTTTAGTTTGTGGATTGGAAACAATGATATTTTAGGATATGCTACCTCTGGTGGATCTGGTGTTGATCGCACCGGCGGTTCGGAAGACCTAAGTGAATATGGTAGTAATGATATAACAAACCCTGTAGTATTTACATCAATTTATAGTGAACAAGTAGATGCGCTTGTAGCTGGTGGAGCTAAAGGAGTTTTATTAAACATCCCAGATGTAACATCAATTCCTTACTTTACAACAGTACCACCGCGATCTATACCTTTAGATGCTGCAACAGCTGGAGCCGTTAATGCACAGTTTGCATTATATAATGGTGCACTAGGACAATTAGTTGCAGGTGGGTTTATTTCTCCTGAAGAAGCTGCTATTCGTGCAATTAATTTTGTAGAAGGTGTTAACTACCCTATCATGACAGATGTAGATTTAACTGATGTAACAGCCATCCTTATAGGAGCTGGTTTAGATTCAGAAACAGCTGCACTTTTAGGTCAGTTACGTCAAGTAAAAAGTGATGATTTAGTGGTGTTAACAGCATCTTCAGTATTAGGTACAGTGCCAGACCCTTCAAATCCATTAGGTATTGTAGGAGTATCAATACCACTTACAAACCAATTCGTTCTTACATCAACAGAGCAAGACCGTGTTGCTACAGCTGGAGCTGCATACAATGCTACTATAGAAGGACTAGCTGCTGCTAATGGGCTTGGATACGGAGACATGAAATCTGCTCTAGCAGAAGTTGCTGCAAATGGAGCTGCTTATAATGGAGGATTATTAACATCAACCTATGTAACTGGTGGCGCTTTTTCTTTAGATGGAGTACATCCATCTCCAAGAGGATATGCTTTTACAGCAAATACAATTATTGATGTAATCAACACAACCTATAATGCTTCTATCCCAAAAGTGGATATTGGCACCTATGGTACAGTTACTTTGCACAACAATTAAGTAGCATTTAGTACAATTTAAAAAACCCAGATAGAAATTCTATCTGGGTTTTTTTATGCCTTTATATATTGTAAGGATTTTTTTCAAGCAAACCATAGGGATGTAGTTATTGTATCCTAAAGGTAATTACAGGCATGTTGGCATGATTTACTAAATCCTCGCTTATACTACCATTAAAAAAGTGTGAAAGCCCCCTACGTCCATGGGTGCTTGTTCCTATTAGTTTTGCGCCTTTCATTTTAGCAAATTGCAAAATACCATCCTCAACAGAGTAGGCGTTGTGTATGTTGATGGTGTGGTTTTCTTGTTTTGAATCTTTAATAAAATCTTGCATGAGTTTATTTGCCTGCTCTGTAGTTTTAAAACCTGCAGGCGTGTTTACGTATAGCAAATGCATTTTTGCATCCATGGCTTTAGCAAATTTTTGTGCCTGGGTAAAACTCCAACGGCTCTCTTCTCCAAAATCTGTGGCAAAAACAAAATCTTTAATGTTAAAATCTGTATGCTCATTTTTAATGACCAAGACAGGTATGTTGGCAGTGCGTACTACCTTTTCTGTATTGCTACCAATGAATAGTTCTTTAAAGCCGTTAGCGCCATGAGATCCCATAACAATAAGGTCAATGTCTTTTTCTTCAACGGTTCTATTAATATCACTATATATTTGGTCATGCCCAATCGCTTCATGTATCTCAATAGGGCCTAGGTAGTCTTTTTTTAAAAGCGCTTCAAAGCTTTTTTCTGCCAGTTTTATAAAGTATAAAGACTCTGGCATACTTGCGTTGTTTTGCACCCCTCGAATTTGAGATGGCATGTCTAGGGAGTGTAAGAGGTAAATTTCACTATTGTGCTTGGTTGCAATCTCTACAGCTACTTTTAATGCATTTTCTGCTTGTGATGAAAAATCTGTGGGAACAAGGATGCGTTTCATAGGCTGTATATTAGGATTAATAAAAATTTCTTACATGAAGATACAAAAAAATAATGTGCTGCGCTAAGGTTTTTTAATATCAAATAAAGTACTATATTTGCACAGAATTTATGACGAGAAAAGGAGGGGACAGCTAGTCCCCTCTTTTTATAACTAAAATTTAATGAGAGATAAAGTCACCCAATTATTAAATGAAGCATTAAAAGAACATACCCATTTGTTCTTAATTGATATGGAAATTGCTTCAGATAATAAAATTGCTGTTATTATAGACGGTGATCAGGGAGTAAGAGTAGAAGATTGTATTGCAATAAGCAGGGCTATAGAACATAATTTAGATAGAGAAGAAGAAGATTTCTCTTTGGATGTTCTTTCTGCGGGTGTTTCACGCCCACTTAGTTTGCCTAGGCAGTACAAGAAAAATCTTGGTAGAAACCTGCAAGTAAAAACAACACAGGGCCAAACCATAGAAGGTAAGATTACACAAACAACAGATGCCGAGGTAACCCTAGAGTGGAAAGCTCGTGAGCCAAAGCCTGTTGGAAAAGGAAAAGTAACGGTTCAAAAACAAGCGGTACTTCCTTACACAGATATTGTAGAAGCAAAAGTTATGGTAACATTTAATTAAAATGATATGGAAAATTTAGCGTTAATTGATTCGTTTTCAGAATTTAAAGACGATAAACAGATTGATAGAGTAACCCTGATGGCGATACTTGAAGATGTTTTTAGAAATGCTCTAAAGAAAAAATACGGGAGTGATGATAATTTTGATATTATTGTAAATCCAGACAAAGGAGATTTAGAGATTTGGAGAAACAGAGTAGTTGTTGCAGACCAAGACGTGATGGATCCCAACGAGGAAATATCATTGACGGAGGCTAGAAAAATCGAAGATGATTTTGAAGTTGGCGAGGATGTTTCTGAGGAAGTGAAGCTAATGCAATTAGGGCGTCGTTCTATTTTGGCATTAAGACAGAACTTGATTTCAAAAATACATGAGCATGATAACACCATTATCTATAAGCAGTTTAAAGACCTAGAGGGTGAAATCTATACAGCAGAGGTACATCACATACGTCACAGAGCGGTTATATTGTTGGATGATGAAGGAAATGAGCTTATCTTGCCAAAAGACAAACAAATCCCTTCAGACTTCTTTAGAAAAGGAGATAATGTTCGCGGAATTATCGAGAGTGTTGAGTTAAAAGGAAATAAGCCTGCCATTGTTATGTCACGTGCGAATCCTGTATTTTTGGAGAAATTGTTTGAACAAGAAATTCCAGAAGTTTTTGACGGCTTAATTACCGTAAAAAGAGTTGTGCGTATTCCTGGAGAAAAGGCGAAAGTGGCCGTAGAAAGCTATGATGATCGTATCGATCCTGTTGGCGCCTGTGTGGGTATGAAAGGTTCAAGAATTCACGGTATCGTTCGTGAATTAGGAAATGAAAACATTGATGTAATTAATTACACTACTAATTTAAACCTATTTATAACACGCGCTCTGAGCCCTGCAAAGGTAACTTCAATTAAAATTAATGAAGAGACCAAGCGTGCTGAGGTTATTCTGCGTCCTGAGGAAGTAAGTAAGGCTATTGGTCGTGGAGGACACAACATTAGACTTGCAGGCCAGTTAACAGGATATGAAATTGATGTATTGCGTGAAGGAGCAGAAGAAGATGTAGAGTTAAGAGAATTTAGTGATGAAATAGATGAGTGGATCATCGCAGAATTTCACAAAATAGGCCTTGATACAGCCAAGAGTGTATTAGATTATGATTTTAATGATCTAGTGAAACGTACCGACCTTGAGGAGGAAACGATTCAAGAGGTTATCAATATATTGAAAGAAGAATTTGACGAGTAGGATACATATTAGTATTTTTATCATCAAGATTTAAAGTAGTTAAAAAGAACAGACAAGCATTTTTATGGCTGAAGTAAAATCGATACGACTCAATAAGGTACTTAAGGAGTTTAACATCTCTCTAGATCGCGCGGTAGATTTTTTAAAATCTAAAAGCATAGAAATAGAGGCGCGCCCGACTGCAAAAATTTCTGACACAGAATACAAACTCTTATCAGAAGGATTTGCAAAGGACAAAGAGAAAAAAGTAGAGTCCAAAGAAGTAGGCGAGGAGAAGCGTAAAGAGAAAGAAGAGCTCTTTAATGATCGCGAGCGTGAACGCGAAGAACAAGAGAAGCGTAGAGCCGAAGCAGATGCTGCTGCAAAACTTGCTGCAGAAAAAGCTGCTGCAGAAAAAGCTGCCGCTGATGCTGCTCAGAAAGTGGTTGAAGCCAAAGCAACGCTAAAAGGCCCAAAGAAAGTTGGAAAAGTTGACCTTGATGCCAAGGGTAATGTAAAGCCAAAAGAAAAACAAGCTCCTGAGGCACAGGTTTCTGAGAACAAAAACGACACCTTAGATGTTCAGCCAGAGACTGCCACCAAAAAAGAAACAGCCAAAAAGATTGCAACTCCACTAGATAAAGAAGCTGCAAAGGCTGTAAAAACAAAAAAAGAGGCTCCAGTTACTAAAGACACTGAGCCAGAAGCTCCTGTTTCAGATGAAGCGGTGACAACTCAGTATAAAAAATTAAATGGTCCTAACTTTACAGGACAAAAAATTGATTTAACTCAATTTAAAAAACCAGAAAAGAAAAAACCTGCTCCAGGAGCACCAGGCGATAAAAAAGGACGTAGACGTCGTATCACTAAAGAAGCTCCAAAAGGGGGTTCTCCAGCAAATGCAAGAGAAAAAAGAGGCCCAGTAAGAAGAGCGGTTCAAAGAGCCAATGTTCCAAAAGTAGAGCCTACTGAGGAAGATATCCAAAAGCAAGTAAGAGAAACCTTAGAAAAACTTAAAGGGAAATCTTCTAAAGGAAAAGGTGTTAAATATAGAAGAGAAAAACGTGATATTCATCGTCAAAAAACAGAAGATGAATTAGCACAACAAGCAATAGATAACAAGGTCTTAAAAGTGACCGAGTTTGTTACCGCTAGTGAAGTAGCTACCATGATGGATACCCCTGTTACAGGAATTATATCTGCATGCATGTCTTTGGGGATGATGGTAACAATGAACCAACGTTTGGATGCAGAAACAATTTCTATTGTTGCAGAAGAATTTGGGTATGAGGTAGAGTTTATCACCGCAGATATTGAAGAATCTATTCAGGAAGTTGAAGATGCTCCAGAAGATTTGCAAGTAAGAGCTCCCATTGTAACGGTAATGGGCCATGTTGATCATGGTAAAACATCGTTGCTTGATTACATTCGTGAAGAGAATGTAATTGCAGGAGAGTCTGGGGGTATCACCCAACACATTGGTGCTTATGGTGTAGAATTGCAGGATGGTCAAAAAATGGCTTTTCTTGATACACCAGGTCACGAGGCCTTTACGGCCATGCGTGCAAGGGGTGCTCAGGTAACAGATTTAGCTATTATTGTAGTGGCGGCAGACGATGCCATTATGCCACAAACAAAAGAAGCAATTAGTCATGCCCAAGCGGCAGGAGTTCCAATTGTTTTTGCAATCAATAAAATAGATAAGCCAGATGCTAATCCAGAAAAAATTAAAGAACAATTAGCACAAATGAATCTTCTTGTTGAAGATTGGGGTGGTAAGATACAATCTCATGATATTTCAGCAAAAACAGGAGAAGGTGTGCCAGAATTACTTGAAAAAGTATTATTAGAGGCAGAACTTTTAGAGCTAAAAGCCAATCCAGATAAAATCGCAAATGGTACCATTGTAGAAGCATTCCTAGACAAAGGTCGAGGGTATGTTTCAACAATTTTAGTACAAGGAGGTACCCTAAAAATTGGAGATTACGTATTGGCAGGTCAGCACAGTGGTAAAGTTAAAGCCATGCATGATGAGAGAGGCAAGAAAGTAAATCAGGCAGGGCCTTCAACGCCAGTTTCTATTTTAGGTTTAACAGGAGCGCCTCAAGCAGGAGATAAATTTAATGTATTTGAAGACGAGCGTGAAGCAAAAGATATTGCAGGTCGTCGTACTCAATTACAGCGTGAGCAATCTGTTCGAACACAGCGTCACATAACCCTTGATGAAATTGGACGTCGTATCGCACTTGGAGACTTTAAAGAATTAAACATTATCTTGAAAGGTGATGTTGATGGATCTGTCGAGGCATTGACAGATAGTTTACAGAAATTATCTACCGAAGAGATACAGGTAAATATTATACATAAAGCAGTTGGGCCTATCACGGAGAGTGATGTGTTGTTGGCCTCTGCATCAGATGCTATTATTATTGGATTTAATGTAAGGCCAATGGGTAATGCTAGACAGATTGCTGATAAAGAAGAAATTGATATCCGTACTTACAGTATCATATACGCAGCAATTAATGACCTTAAAGATGCAATGGAAGGAATGTTGTCTCCAGAGATGAAAGAGGAGATTACAGGTACTGCAGAAATACGTGAAACCTTTAAGATTTCTAAGGTAGGTACTATTGCAGGTTGTATGGTATTGACTGGAAAAATTATTCGCAACGCAGGCATACGTTTAATTCGTGAAGGTGTTGTTATATACACTGGAGAATTAGACAGTCTTAAACGATTTAAAGACGATGCCAAAGAAGTTGCAAAAGGATATGATTGTGGTATGCAGGTTAAAAACTACAATGATATTAAAGAAGGTGATGTTATAGAAAGTTTCCACGAAGTAGCCGTGAAGAAAAAACTAAAATAATACTATAATTTGAGTAACAAAAAAGCGCTAGATTCATGCATGAATCTAGCGCTTTTTTATTGAAGAGTATTTTATTTTTTTTCTAGTATAAATGCCCCAGAAAACCCTCTCTTGATTTCAATTAATGCTCTGTCTGCCTGAATTCTTGTGGCAAAATTTCCTGCCCATACCTTGTAGTTTGGTGTTTCATACTCTATAGAAGCAGGCCACGTTCCATAGGTTCTTCTGTATTTTTTTAAAGTGGTATTTGCCATCTCAAGGTTCCCATAAAATAACTGGATGGTATAGCCTTCATCCATTTTGTTTTCGCTTTCTAAACTCTTTTTTATAGTGAGTAGTTCGTTAATTTGAGCATCAGCATTTATGGTAACAGTGCCAGGTTGGGCTACAGAAGATTGTGTTAAAAAAACGAGTAAAATACTGAGAATAAATAGGTTAAATGTGTTGCGATTTTTCATAGAATATAGTTGTTACTGCAAATGTACAAGAGTTTCTCTTGTTGAAGACTAAATTTATTATTTAGAACAATTATAAATTAAGATTATACAAAATAATTAGATTTCAAATTTCGTCTTTATGTAGTACTTTTGCACAGTTATTTATGGTGTGGTAAATGGCTTGATATTTAAGATAAATCACTAACCAATTACGTGCCAAACTATTGACGAAAATTAACATTAGTATGCAAAAGGTGAATTTAAGAAGACTTTCCTCAATTTTGTCAGTAGTAACCTTAGCCCTCGCGTTATCGTTATCTACAAATGTATTGGCTCAAGCTACTCCCGCAGATGATGCTGCTGCAGTTTCTGCCAATGGTGGTGATGCCGCCCTGGGTGAAAAATTATTTAAGGCAAATTGTGCCGCTTGTCACAAACTGTACAAAAAGGCTACCGGCCCTGCGTTGTACGGTGTTGGAGATAAGTATGAAAAAGAGTGGTTGTACAGTTGGATCAAAAACAGTGCTGCGCTAATTGCCTCTGGTGATTCTCGTGCCAATGCTATTTTTGAAGAGTACAACAAATCTGCAATGAATGTTTTTCCGGGTCTTAGCGACAAAGACATTGATGATATTGTAGCCTACACCTACACAGAGAAAAAAGTGTCAGTTGCTCCAGCTGCTTTGCCAGGTGCCGCAGATGCAGGTTCTGGAAACGGCGTCTCAAACAACATCATACTAGGGATACTTACCTTGGTATTTTTGCTGTTGGTTACCATACTATTTTTGGTAACAAAAACACTAAACAAATTTGCAGTTGCCAACGGTGTTGCTCTTCCAGTTAGAGAGCACAGTAAGCCTATCTGGAAATCATTTATAGAAAACCAGTTTTTACTTTTAGTGACAGCTGTTATATTTTTATTAGGATCTGCATATTTTATATATGGCGGCCTTATGAGTGTTGGGATAGACCAAGGATATGCTCCTGTTCAGCCAATTCACTAT
>Ga0102888_1000104_pt1 | contig 20895 bp, 24 predicted proteins | sample Colrivmeta1551A3_FD_84500 | JGI IMG/M metagenome (GOLD analysis project Ga0102888, IMG submission 84500) | Estuarine microbial communities from the Columbia River estuary - metaG 1551A-3 | ecosystem: Environmental > Aquatic > Marine > Intertidal zone > Estuary | place: USA: Columbia River... | reverse complement strand
TGCCCTTGTAAAACTTCAACCTGCCGAAGCTTCAGCACGATATCTTCCGGCTTTTCTCGTTTTCCAGCCATCGTTTAGTCCTCCTAAAACGGGATAATCATATCCCAATTGGTGGACCACTTGACTGTGGGCATTCCACGTCATGCGGACAAAACGACCATTCTCTGATAGAGCGCCCTGAGCTGTTTCGGTAGATTGACACAGTTCGGCGAAACTTAGGACATTCGACATCATGGGCGATCACCTGAAAGGTTTGGTTTTCACGTTACTGGGTGTCTTACTCGTGGTGCCGGACTCCCTTTTTGTTAGGTTGATTGAGGCCGAGCCAATGGTCACGGCATTCTGGAGAGGTTTGACTGCGGGAGTCTTCGTCCTTTTGGCCTTACTGTCAATTCGGGGGCTGCAAGACTTTCGGGCTATTTTTCGGACCGGCTGGCCTGGATTGATCTATACCGTTTTGATTGCGACGACGGCGCCGGCCTTTGTCCTGGCCGTTGCCAGCACAAGCGTGGCCAACGTAGTGTTCATCCTTGCGTCGATGCCCATATTCTCGGCAATCTTCAGCCGTATGTTCCTAGGCGAACCCATTCTCATGCGCACGGTATTGACCATGGCTGCTGTAATCCTTGGGCTGGCGATCATCGTCTATGGTTCCAGTTCAACACAGACAGCTTCATGGAAAGGGGATATTTGGGCCGTCTACGTTTCTGTCGCGTTTGCAGCCGCTTTAACCGCTGTGCGCACGATCAAGGCGACATCAATGATACCGGCTATTCCATTTGCATACATCGGCGTCGCGATTGTGGTCGGGATGTTCGTTTCACCAGTTGAGGCATTTGCAACGCAATGGCCTCTATTCTTGGGGCATGGTGCATTCATCGGCGCGGCGTCATGTCTTCTCGCTCTTGGGCCTCGCTACATCAGCTCGACCGAGGTTTCGCTCCTTGTCCTGTTGGAATCGGTGTTGGCACCCATCCTAGTGTGGGCTGTGATTGGAGAAAATCCTGGATCATGGGCGGTGGCTGGAGGAGTGGTCGTCATCGGCGCACTGGTAGTGTCCAACTTTTACGCAATAGCAAAGCAGAAATAGGAATACGAACAGGTCGGCTTCGGGCTCTCTGGGGACCTTAACTGCGTTTTGCGTGAACGGCAGGTCTAGGATGGCCCGTCATTCGCTACGCCGCGCATGAACTCACACAACGCGGACAAAGCTGACCTTGAAATTAGAGGGCCAACGTCCGCTTTTAATTGCCCAGAGGCCGCGACACGCACTCAAGGCGGTAAGGGGGCGATTTCTTCTTTGTCTAGCGAAGAGTTAATTTTTGAACCTCCGAAAGGATGGGTGTGGGCTAGGTTCATGATAAAGGCAACACCGCGAGTTAAAGGGCTTGATGATTTAACGGTAGCGGCTTTCGGCCCCCAAATCGGTATGCGGGACCATGGACGGTTTCCCGCACTCGTGACTTCAGGTCATACCTCAGCAACTCGTAAACAGAACCCGATCACTGGTTTGACGCAACTGTATATGACAGAAGCTGATATTGCAGTATTCCATGAGCGATACTTTACCCTGCCAACGATGGCCCGAGAGTATGGTATCGACAGACGGGCGCTTTTGACGCGGCTCAAGTCCTCAGAAATACGTCCATTCAAGCCGAACGACCAAGACTACGGCCATCTCTATTTACGAAAAGATGTCGATGCGTTTTTGAAATAGAGCGCCAGCTTGACCATATCGACCGAAATTAGGCCCCAAAAACCGATTTTTGTCGGAAAGTCGGCGTTTGGATGTCGGACGACAAAAAATGAAATATTGGCGAGCCGTGGAGGAATCGAACCCCCGACCTAGAAATTAGAAATTTCTTGCTCTATCCAACTGAGCTAACGGCCCGCGCGTTATTAGCATCGTTTAAGTCACTCCGAACAATCAAGTCAAGACGGTATAAACATGGGACATGTCCCATGTTTTGATTGCCTTACAGCAAGGTCGAGAATGCACTTGGGAGCGTGTTTGGGGCTTATTTTTGCTCTAATCCAGCTGAGCTAACAGCCCGCGCTGAAGAGCAAATGTTATAGGCGTGCAGATTTGTCAACGTGCAATGGTTCATTCATGAAGCTGATCGTTGGGTAAAAACTCTAGACGGTTCCGTTGTTGGAAAACAGTGATGTCACGATCCGTTGGATGCACGCCCGTAAACAATGCAACATAGTTTGCCGCACGGGAAAGACGCGTTTGAGGTGTCTCTGTGACATGCATAGAAATATAGCCGATTTGGGTGTAAATCACGGTTAGACTACGCACTTCTGCGTCCGCAGGTTCATACCCAAATCGGATGAACATCTTGGCAAGCGAATTGATCCTTATGGAATCAGCCGCGTCGAGTCTCGCTTTTACTTTGGTATCCGTGCGGGCCCAGTTTCGGATCGCGAGGTCAAGCGGTGCGTCAAAAAGGGTAGCGTCATACCAGCAGTCAAAAACATTGAGCATGGCCTCCGCAATTGTCTGCGCAGGTGCATTGCTGCGCGCGATAAGGTTGCCCGTATTTGTCTCTTCCCAGCGATCGATCAAGCATTCGTGGACCGCGTTTAGGTCTTTGAAGTGCCAGTAAAAACCAGTCCGCGTCAGATCGGTATGCTTGGCCAATGTCATGACCTTTACCGCGTCGATACCGCTACTAATCAGCAGGTCATAGGCCGCGTTGAGCCAGAGTTCAGCAGAGGTGTCAGCGTTGGATTGGGTCATTTCAAGACGAGTATATTTTTCTTGACACATGTGTCAAGTTGCAAGCAATCTGGATGAAATCGCGGCGTGTTTCTACGCTGCGGGCGTTTCATTTCGTCGAGGATAGTCGATGTCAAAAGACCCACTGTTGCAGCCGTTTCAGCTTAAGCACCTGACGCTGAAAAACCGTATCATGACGACCAGCCATGAACCCGCATATCCCGAAGACGGGATGCCAAAGGAACGGTATGCCGCCTACCATGCTGAGCGCGCAAAGGCGGGCGTCGCAATGGTGATGACGGCAGGGTCGGCCGCCGTGAGTAGGGATAGCCCCCCTGTGTTTAACAACGTTTTGGCCTACCGTGACGATGTCGTGCCGTGGATCCAGAACCTCACGGATGCGGTGCATGAATATGGCTGTGCTGCCATGATCCAGCTCACGCATTTGGGCCGCCGCACCACATGGAATAAGGGTGATTGGCTGCCGTCGGTGTCGTCGTCCAAGCACCGTGAACCCGCACACCGCGCTTTTCCCAAGCTGGTCGAAGATTGGGATATTGAGCGGATCATTGACGATTTTGCTGATGCCGCCGAGCGTATGAAAGCTGGCGGCATGGATGGGATCGAGTTGCAGGTTTACGGCCACCTGCTTGATCAGTTCTGGTCTCCGCTGACCAATGACCTGACGGGGCCATATGGTGCCGATACGCTCGAAAACAGAATGCGGTTCCCGCTTGATGTTGTGGCCGCCATTCGCAAACGTGTTGGCACTGAATTTATCGTAGGGCTACGCTTTACCGCGGACGAGGCGCAAAAGGGCGGCATTGACGCCATCGAGGGGCTTGAGATTTCTAAGCGCTTGGCGGGTACTGGGCAGATCGATTTTCTCAATGTGATCCGCGGGCGCATTCACACGGATCCTGCGATGACGGATATTATCCCAGTGCAGGGAATGAAGAGTGCCCCGCATCTCGACTTTGCCGGTGAGGTGCGTAAAGCAACAGGGTTGCCAACGTTCCACGCTGCGAAAATTCCTGATGTCGCAACGGCCAGACATGCCGTGCAAGCAGGCTTGTTGGATATGGTTGGGATGACGCGCGCCCATATGGCCGATCCGCACATAGTTCGGAAAATCATCGAAGGTCGCGAGGATGATATTCGCCCCTGTGTCGGCGCGACCTACTGCCTTGACCGCATCTATCAGGCGGGCGAAGCGCTTTGCCTTCACAACGCGGCAACGGGGCGGGAGCTTTCGATGCGGCACGACATCCCCGTGGCGCAGGTCAAGAAAAAGGTGGTTATTGTTGGCGCTGGGCCTGCTGGTCTGGAGGCCGCGCGTGTGGCTGCAGAGCGGGGCCATGACGTGACCGTTTTTGAGGCCGCCGCCGTGCCGGGTGGGCAAATAAGATTGACCGCGCAATCACCGCGCAGGCGCGAGATGATTTCCATTATTGATTGGCGCATGGCGCAATGCGCCGCCCGCGATGTGACCTTCCATTTCAATACTTGGGCCGAGGCGGACGATATCACAGCACTCACTCCAGATGTGGTGATCGTCGCGACAGGAGGCGTCCCCAATACCCAATTGTTTGAGACGCGCGGCGAGCAGCCAAATGTTGTCTCTTCATGGGATATTATCTCGGGAGATGTGAAGCCTGCGGGCAAAGTTTTGATCTATGACGAGGCGGGCGATCACCCCGCTTTGCAGGCCGCTGAAGTTACCGCAAACACTGGCGCATCGGTCGAGATCATGACGCCTGACCGCACCTTTGCTCCCGATGTGATGGCCATGAATTTGGTGCCCTATATGCGGTCTCTGCAAGACAAAGATGTGACCTTTACGGTGACCCGCCGCTTGCTAGATGTAAAACGTGACGGGAACAAACTGACGGCAACAATCGGAACGGATTATAGCGACCATAGCTATCAGTCGGACTATGAGCAGGTGGTCGTGAATTACGGGACGATGCCGCTTGATGAGCTTTACTTTGCACTCAAACCTATGTCGTCAAATGAAGGCGAAGTTGATCACGCGGCGCTGATTGAGGGACGTCCGCAAGCCACGGTTCGCAATAAGACTGGCGCGTTCCAATTGTTCCGTATTGGCGACGCTGTTTCCGCGCGTAACACCCATGCCGCTATTTATGATGCATTGCGATTGGTGAAAGATATTTGATGCGCAGTTCAAAAACGATCCATGTGATTTCTTGCCACGCAGAAGGCGAGGTCGGCGATGTCATCGTCGGCGGTGTCGCACCTCCTCCGGGAGAGACCTTGTGGGAGCAGCGCACATGGATCGCCAAGGATCAGACCCTGCGGAACTTCATGCTCAATGAACCGCGCGGCGGCGTGTTTCGGCATGTGAACTTGCTGGTCCCAGCCAAGAACCCTGCCGCCCAAATGGGCTGGATCATTATGGAGCCAGAGGACACGCCACCGATGTCGGGGTCAAATTCGATCTGTGTTGCGACAGTTCTGCTTGATAGCGGTATCATCCCTATGATTGAGCCCGTGACACAGATGGTTCTTGAGGCACCCGGTGGTTTGGTGCGGGTGAGGGCGGATTGCAAAGACGGAAAAGCCCAACGTGTTACGGTGCAGAACCTACCTTCATTTGCGGGCGAAAGGGGTGTGTCGTTACATGTCGAGGGGCTTGGCGACATCAAGGTGGATACGGCGTTTGGCGGAGACAGCTTTGTGGTGGTCAATGCCGCAGAACTTGGCTTTGATCTGGTTGCAAGTGAGGCGAAGGCGCTGGCGATGTTGGGAGTAAAAATCACGAATGCTGCCAATGCCCATTTGAACTTCCATCACCCCGAAAACGCGGATTGGGCGCATTTTTCTTTCTGTCTGTTCGCAGGTCCATTGCAACGGGATGGCAGCCATTTAAGCGCGAAAGCAGCCGTTGCGATCCAGCCCGGTAAGATTGACCGGTCCCCGACAGGAACGGCCGCATCCGCGCGGATGGCGTTGTTGCATGCTGCGGGTGACATGCAGGTGGGCGAGACATTTACTGCGCAATCGATCATTGGATCAGAGTTTCATGGGCGCATTGTGGACACGACAATGGTTGGGGGGATTCCCGCGATCATTCCCGAAATCACGGGGCGGGCTTGGATCACAGGGACGCACCAACATATGCTGGACCCAGACGATCCGTGGCCCGAAGGGTATCGGCTCAGCGACACGTGGCCCCAAAAACAGTGACCCCCTGAGCTACGTTCGCAAGGTGCCTTCGGGAAATGGGCTTTTGACAGTGACGCGAATTGGCGTGATACAAAAGTCGGCAGAGGCGCAATGGCTGCGACCAGCACTTTCTTAGAGGAATTTTGTAAATGAGTGAGTTCGACGAAAACCTGTTTCTAAAGGGCCTAGAGCAGCGCCGTGCCACTTTGGGCGCCGAATATGTGGACAAGAACCTTGCTGCCGCCGATGATTTTACGCGCCCGTTCCAAGAGGCCATGACCGCGTGGTGCTGGGGCTTTGGCTGGGGGGACGATGTGATCGACGCCAAGACGCGGTCGATGATGAACCTGTCGATGCTGGGCGCGCTGGGCAAGATGCACGAATGGGAATTGCACTGCAAAGGGGCGCTCAATAACGGCGTCACCAAGGAAGAAATCCGTGCCATCGTGCATGTGGTCGCAATTTATTGTGGCGTGCCGCAGGGGCTCGAATGCTTCCGCGCAGCGCGTAAAGTTCTGGAAGAAGCCGGCCAGTTATGACGAAGGTTTTCATCAACGGTTTTGGTCGCATAGGCCGCACCGTGCTGCGGGCTTGGGCGCAAGGCGGTTGGCCCGAGGTCGAGATCGTGGGCATCAATGATATCGCCGAGGCCGATCTGTGTTCTCATCTATTTGAATACGACAGCGTCTTTGGGCCCTTCAACGGGGAGGTGCATCTTGACGGTAAAACCCTGCATGTTAACGGCCGCGCGATCCCGATGTCCCAAACACCCGACGTCAGCACCCTTGATCTGACGGGCATTGATCTGGTGATGGAATGCACTGGCAAAGCCGACGGACGCGATGTTGCTGGACGCCCGCTAAAGGCAGGCGCGCGGCGCGTGTTGATCTCTGGCCCTTCTGCTGCGGCTGATGCAACGATTGTGATTGGCGCGAATGGAAGCGACCTTGCCGATCAGCAGATCATCTCAAACGCCTCTTGCACAACCAACGCTTTGGCCCCTCTGGTGCGCTTGCTCGACGATACATGGGGCGTGCGCACGGGGTGGATGACGACGATCCATTGCTACACAGGCAGTCAGCCGACAATCGACGCGCCGCGCGGCGACATGATGCGCAGCCGTGCCGCCGCCTTATCGATGGTGCCGACGACGACAAGTGCGATGCGTCTGCTTGACCATGTGCTGCCCGATATCGCAGGGCGGATTGAGGGGGCGGCGGTACGCGTGCCAGTGGCCTCGGTCTCTGCCGTTGATTTGACCGTGACGCTGCAAGAAGACGTCAGCCGCGATCAGGTGATCGAAGTGCTCTCAAAACCGACCTCAATCATCGGCTGTACGGACAAGCCACTTGTGTCGTCTGACCTGCGCTCGCGGCCAGAAAGCCTCATCGTTTCTCTGCCCGAAACCCGCGTCACCGCTCAAGGCCTCCTGCGCGTTTTCGGCTGGTACGACAACGAATGGGGCTTTTCGTGTCGGATGCTTGATATGGCTGTCCGCATGGCCTGACGTTCCCCTTTTACTTCTTGGGCTCGCGGATTAGGTTCTGCCCAACACGTAAAGGGATCAACATGTCGTCAATCGTATCGGTGCGCAATTTGCGCAAGGCCTATGGCACGGGGTTTGAGGCGCTCAAATCCGTGAACCTCGAAATCGAAGAAGGCGAGATTCTAGCACTTTTGGGGCCAAACGGGGCGGGCAAGACAACGCTGATTTCCACGATCTGCGGCATCATTGTCCCGACCTCTGGCACTGTGACCGTCGGCGGCCATGACATCGGCACCAATTTTCGCGAAGCACGTGCGATGATCGGCTTGGTCCCGCAAGAGATCAACCTTGAGCCCTTTGAGACCGTCATAAATTCCGTGCGCTTCTCGCGCGGTCTGTTTGGTAAACCGCGAAATGACGCGTTCATTGACGAAATCCTCAAGCAGTTGTCGCTTTTCGATAAAAAGAACAGCAAAATCATGACGCTTTCTGGCGGCATGAAACGCCGCGTTCTAATCGCTAAGGCGCTGTCTCACGAACCCCGCGTGTTGTTCCTCGACGAGCCAACCGCAGGCGTAGACGTGGAGCTGCGCAAGGACATGTGGAAGGTCGTTGCGGAGCTGAAGGCAGCTGGCGTGACGATCATCCTGACGACCCACTACATTGAGGAAGCCGAGGCCATCGCAGACCGCGTTGGCGTTATCTCGAAGGGCGAAATCCTGCTGATGCAAGACAAGGCTGATCTCATGACGCAGATGGGCAAAAAGCAACTGGTTGTTGATTTGCAATCGATCATTACGGACGTGCCCGCCGCGCTCAAATCCTACGGGCTGGAAATAGGCCAAGACGGCAAGAGTCTGATTTATACCTACGATACCAAGGGCGAGCGGACGGGCATCACGACCCTGCTCAACGACTTGCAAAAAGCGGGTCTGCAAATGACCGATATGAAGACACAGCAAAGCAGCCTCGAAGATATCTTCGTCGGTCTCGTGAAGGAAACAGCATGAACCTAACAGCCGTCGCATCCATCTACCGCTTTGAGATGGCTCGCTTTTTCCGTACCATGGCGCAGTCGATTGTCTCGCCTGTCTTGTCCACCTCACTTTACTTCGTCGTGTTCGGCACCGCCATCGGCAGCCGCATTGAATCTGTCGAAGGTCACAGCTACGGCGCGTTCATCGTTCCCGGATTGATCATGCTCTCGGTCATGACGCAGGCCACATCGAACGCGTCTTTCGGCATCTATTTTCCGAAATTCATCGGCACGATCTATGAGCTCCTCTCGGCACCCGTGAACTTCCTAGAGATCACGCTCGGCTATGTGGGGGCGGCGGCGACAAAGGCCTTATTCATCGGGGTTATCATCCTGATTACCGCGTTCTTCTTTGTCGATATCTCGATTGCGCACCCGTTCTGGATGCTCGGCTTCTTGGTACTGACCTGCATCAGTTTCTCGCTCTTGGGGTTCATCATCGGCATTTGGGCGGGCAACTTTGAACAGCTGCAACTGATCCCGCTCTTGATCATCACACCGCTCGTGTTCCTTGGTGGTAGCTTCTATTCAATCACCATGCTGCCACCCGTTTGGCAGACGATCACAATGTTCAATCCTGTCGTTTACCTGATCTCTGGCTTCCGCTGGGCATTCCTTGACACGGCAGACGTGCCCGTTGGCCTCTCCCTCTTGGCAATCGCGCTGTTTACAGGCGCTTGCCTTACTGCGATCTGGTGGATTTTCCGCACAGGCTGGCGTATCCGGCAGTGACGCCTTGCGGCACCCGCCCCACAGACCTATTTGGTAGTATATGAAAAAATATATCCCTTTTATGAAATCAGACGCCTTTGTTGCCGTCATTCGGCTGCAAGGGCCGATTTGCAATGGCGGTCGCGGTCTTGATAGCCCAAGCCTCGCGCCCGTGATCGAAAAGGCATTCCGCAAGGGTAAGCCCGCTGCGGTTGCCTTAGAAATCAACTGCCCCGGTGGAAGCCCCGTGCAATCGTCCCTGATTGCGGCGCGTATTCGCCGTTTGGCTGATGAGAAAAATATCCCCGTATTTGCCTTTGTCGAAGACGTCGCCGCCTCTGGCGGCTATTGGCTGGCTTGTGCTGCCGACGAAATCTATGTCGATGATTGCTCGATCACGGGCTCGATCGGTGTGATTAGCGCGGGCTTTGGTTTGCAAGACCTGATCGGGCAATACGGTGTCGAGCGTCGCGTGCATACCGCGGGCAAATCCAAATCGATGTTGGACCCGTTCAAGAAAGAAAATCCCGCAGATGTGAAACGGCTTAAAGGCTGGCTTGAGACCATCCACGAGAATTTCATCACTTACGTCAAATCACGACGGGGCACGAAATTGGCCGACAACCCCGATCTGTTCACAGGCGAGGTCTTCATCGGCCAGCAAGGCGTTGATCAGGGGCTTGCGGATGGTATCGGCCACCTCGCGCCCGTCATGAAGTCTCGCTTTGGCGAAAAGGTGCAGTTCCGACGTTATGGTGCGCGCCGTTCGCTTCTGGATCGTTTCGGCGCAAAGCTGATGGGCGACGCCATCGGCAGCGTTGAGGATCGCGCCGCATTCGCGCGGTTTGGTCTATAAATGCTGATCAAGGTCGTCACACTTTTCCTTGTCGGAATGGCCGTGCTGGCCATGTTCGGCAAATTCAAGTTTCCGGGCCAAGCGCGCTTGGAGGCTGCAAAATGTAGAAACTGCGGAAGATTTCGCATCGGTAAGGGCCCCTGCGCCTGTTCAAAAGGAAAGCCGTGATGGATTGGCTCTATACGATTGTCGGCTTGGTGATTTTGCTGCTTGCAGGCGACAGCCTTGTGAAAGGGGCGGTGAACCTGTCTTTGCGGCTTGGCGTGCCGGCGCTGATCGTGTCGCTGACAATCGTGGCTTTTGGCACGTCAGCGCCTGAACTTCTCATCTCGATCCAAGCGATTTTGGACGATGTGCCGGGACTTGCGCTTGGTAACGTTGTCGGCTCAAATACCGCTAACGTCTTGCTTGTCCTCGGTATCCCCGCGCTGCTCGCCACCATGCACACCAGCGAATGTGATACCCGAGGCAGCTATCTGCAAATGATGGCGGCGACGGCATTGTTTATCGTGCTTTGCTTTATGGGGCCGCTTACATGGATCAGTGGGGTCATCTTGCTGATCGCGCTTGCGGCGATGCTTGTCTATGCCGCTCGCGCTGCAAATGCGCACCGCAAGGCTTGCGCCGACGATGAAGAAATCGAAGGCGCAGACCCAAGCCTTGGCTGGCCTAAGATATCGCTCTACTTGGTGCTAGGTCTGATCGGCCTGCCACTTGGTGCGAACCTTCTTGTTGAAGGCGCCACTAGTATCGCACGTGAATTTGGCATTTCCGAAACGGTGATCGGCCTGACACTTGTGGCAATCGGCACCTCACTTCCAGAACTTGCCACCACCGTCATGGCCGCTCTGCGCCGCCAAGCCGACGTGGCCTTGGGCAACGTGATCGGCTCGAACATGTTTAACCTGCTCGGCATCATGGGTGTCGCCAGTCTCGTCGGCAACATCCCCGTTGATCCCGCATTCTTGCGCTTTGATCTCTGGGTTATGGCACTGGCCTCCGCTGCGTTGATCCCTTTCGTGTTCCTTAAAAAGGATATCACCCGCATCTGGGGCATCGGCCTCACCGCGTTGTATGTCATCTATCTCGTCGTGGTGCTCGTCTAATGCGCGCGCTTGTCACAGGGGCAGGTGCAAGGCTCGGGCAAGCGATGGCGCTTTATTTGGGTGCGCGCGGGTATGATGTTGCGGTGCATTATTCCTCCTCCGAGGAGGGGGCCAATGAGACGGTTACACTACTCAAGGCCATGGGTCGTATAGCGGTTACGCTCAAAGCGGACTTGCTAGATGAGGGCGAAACCGAAGCCTTGTTGCCTGCGGCGGCGAACGCCCTTGGCGGTCCGATCACCTGCCTCATCAACAACGCCTCGATTTTTGAATACGACAGTATCACCAGTGCGACGCGGAAAAGCTGGGACAGACATATCGGATCGAACTTGCGCGCGCCATTTATCCTGACCCAAGCGCTCGCCGCACAGGCCCCCATGACCGCAACCGATGCCAACGGCGAACCGATGGCACAGGCGCTCATCATCAACATGCTTGATCAACGCATTCACAAGCTCACACCAGAGTTCATGACCTATACGATTGCAAAGATGGGGCTTTGGGCGCTGACACAGACCTCTGCCCAAGCGCTGGCACCGCATGTGCGGGTCAATGGCATTGGGCCAGGGCCAACTTTGCAAGGCCACCGCCAAAGCGATGTACATTTCGCCAATCAGCGCGCTGCAACGATCCTAGAGCGCGGTGCAAATGCCTCTGATATCACGGCGGCTTTGGGTTTCTTCCTCGATTCACCTGCCGTGACAGGGCAAATGATCTGCGTTGACGGAGGGCAGCATTTGGCGTGGAAAACGCCAGACGTTCTTGGGGTTGAGTAACCCTAGGTCAAAGTTGTGCACGCGTTCACGCAACTGTCACATATCGTTCACAAAAAGTTAACAAAATCAATCTCTTGGAGAATTGCAATAATTTAAGTTCATTATTTCAACGGGTTAAGTTAGTGCCTAAAAAATAGGCAATGTGACGAAGCCCGTTAAATACAACGAATTTTTCCATGTCATTGAGTTTTGCCCACCGACTTATCCACAGAAACTGTGGATGCCTTTCCTCTTGATGCCACCTTGTTAGCATTGCAGACAAAATAGAATCACGGACACGCAAATGACCGATCCTGTCGATGAGCCCCAACTGACCGGATATGCACGCATCGCGGCCTATCTGAATACGATTGACGGCTCTCCGGGGGTCTATCGCATGCTCGATGCGGAAAGCCGGGTGCTTTACGTTGGTAAGGCGCGAAACCTGCGGGCGCGGGTTAGCAACTATGCTCGCCCCGGAAATCACTCTGGCCGCATTGCGCGCATGATCGACGAGACCGCCGCGATGATGTTCCTGACCACGCGGACAGAAACCGAGGCGCTGCTACTAGAGCAAAATCTCATCAAGCAGCTGAAGCCGCGTTACAACGTGCTTTTGCGCGACGACAAATCCTTCCCGAATATTCTCGTCGCCAAAGACCACGCCTATCCGCAAATCAAAAAGCATCGCGGTGCGAAAAAGGAGAAGGGTAATTATTACGGCCCCTTCGCCAGCGCAGGTGCGGTCAATCGCACGCTCAACCAATTGCAGCGTGTGTTTCTTTTGCGCAATTGCACGAACTCTGATTTTGAGACCCGCACGCGGCCCTGCCTGCAGTATCAGATCAAGCGCTGCTCTGGTCCTTGCGTTGGCCTGATTACGCCTGACGATTACGCCGATACCGTGCGTGACGCGGAACTGTTTTTGCAGGGGCGTACAAAGGGCATACAACAGGCCCTCGCCGAGCAAATGAATATCGCGGCCGAGGCGATGGAATATGAACGCGCCGCCGCCCTGCGCGATCGGATCAAGGCACTGACCCAAGTGCAAACGGCCCAAGGCATCAACCCGCAAGCGACCGAAGAGGCCGACGTGATCGGCCTGCATATCAACGGCGGGCAGGCCTGTGTGCAGGTGTTCTTCATTCGCGCCAACCAAAACTGGGGCAATCACGACTACTACCCAAGGATTAGCGGCGAAGAGGATCCGTCCGAGATCATGGAGGCCTTCGTCGGGCAATTCTATTCGGACCGTGAGCCACCTCGCGCGATCATCCTCAGTCACGGTTTGGACAATGATGATTTGATGGCCGAGGCTTTGGCCGAGAAACTGGGTCGCAAGGTTGAGATCATCATCCCGCAGCGGGGCGAAAAGGCAGAGCTCGTGCAAGGCGCGCTGCGCAACGCCCGCGAAAGCCTCGCACGCAAAATGTCCGAGACGGCGACGCAGGGCAAATTGCTCAAGGGTCTGGCCGAGGCCTTTGATCTAGCCAAGGTTCCAAAACGGATTGAGGTCTATGATAACTCCCACATCCAAGGCGCCTTTGCCGTGGGCGCGATGGTTGTGGCGGGGCCTGAAGGTTTCGACAAAAACCAGTACCGCAAGTTCAACATCAAAGGCGAAGACATGAGCGCGGGTGATGACTTTGGAATGATGAAAGAGGTCATGACGCGCCGGTTCCAACGCCTGCTCAAAGAAGACCCAGAGCGCACCTCTGGTTTCTGGCCTGACTTGCTGTTGATCGATGGTGGTGCAGGGCAGGTGAGTTCTGTGCGCGAGATCATGGAGAAACTGGGCGTGGGTGACGTGCCGATGGTCGGCGTGGCCAAAGGCGAAGACCGCGACGCGGGCAAAGAAGTGTTCTACCGCACGGGCAAGCCCGTCATGGCGCTGCGGCACAACGATCCCGTGCTCTACTTTATCCAACGGATGCGCGACGAGGTGCACCGTTTTGCCATCGGCACCCACCGCGCAAAACGGTCAAAAGCGATTGGGGCCACGCCTTTGGACGACGTGCCGGGCGTTGGGGCGACACGGAAACGCGCACTGCTTGCGCACTTTGGGTCAGCCAAGGCCGTAGCTCGGGCCAACCTCGCAGACCTCAAGGCCGTCGCAGGGGTTTCCGCGAATATGGCCCAGACAATCTACGACTACTTCCATGAAAATGGGTGACCCAACGGCCCTCACCAAAAACAGCGGCTTTTCACTGGCAGGGCAACCGCATAAGGTGCCTGCATGAATTGGAATCTGCCGAACATCCTCACCCTCTTGCGCCTGCTCGCCGCTCCAAGCGTTGCGATCATGTTCCTTTATTTCAATCGGCCTTTGGCGGATTGGTTTGCGCTGCTTTTGTTCGTCTCAGCCGCCATCACGGATTTCGTCGATGGCTATCTGGCCCGCGCGTGGAAGCAGGAAACAAAGTTCGGCGCGATGATGGACCCGATTGCCGATAAGGCGATGGTGATTATCGCATTGGTGGTGATCACAGGGTTTTCAGGCATGAACCCTTGGATTTTGATGCCAGCCGTTCTGATTATCTTTCGCGAAGTGTTCGTTTCCGGCCTTCGTGAGTTTTTGGGCGACACGGCTGGTACGCTCAAAGTGACTGTTCTGGCCAAGTGGAAAACCACGCTGCAAATGGTTGCGATTGCCATTCTCTTCGCAAAGGGTGCCTTCGAGCATTACCTGATCGAACGCAGCATGGGCATGGATCAAGACACCCAAATTGGTATTCTCGCAGGCGACATCGAAGACTTGCTTGGCCTTCGCAGTCTTGAGACAGGTCTTGAAATCAGCTGGTACGCAGGTGTTGGTTTTCTATGGCTTGCGATGATTTTGACGGTGTTAAGTGGTGCTGATTACTTCCGCAAAGCCCTGCCTTACCTGCGGGATTCCAAATGAATGTAATGTATTTTGCATGGGTCCGCGAACGGATCGGCGTGCCGCAAGAAGTGGTGCATTCAGAGGCGGCAACAGTCGCTGAACTGGTGTCCGAACTTGCCGCGCGCGAAGACCGTTACGCCGCAGCTTTCGCCGATATCTCCGCGCTGCGTGTGGCCCTTGATCAAGAGCTTTCCGACTTTGATGCGCCCCTTGCTGGCGTACGCGAAGTGGCGTTTTTCCCGCCTATGACAGGCGGCTAAAATGACTGTTCGCGTGCAGTCAGAGGTCTTTGATGCAGGGGCCGAACTCAACGCATTTGCGATCGGGCACAGCGATGTCGGCGCTGTCGTCAGCTTTACTGGCGTTGTGCGCGACACTGATGGCACCCTGCACCAGATGGAAATCGAACATTACCCCGCTATGACCGAACGCGCGATTGCGGGGATCGTTGAGGATGCCAAATCGCGCTGGGCGCTAAAAGACGTCTTGGTGATCCATCGCTATGGTACTCTCTCTGTTGGCGCACCAATCATGATGGTGGCCACGGCCTCTGCGCACCGCGCCGATGCCTTCGCCGCAGCTGATTTCCTGATGGATTACCTCAAATCCCGCGCGCCGTTCTGGAAGAAAGAGACAACAGCGGATGGTAGCGCGTGGGTGGCAGCCAAAGACGACGACGAGTCAGCCTTAAACCGCTGGTGACCGCGCCATTGCGGCCACGACATTATGGCGGGGGCAATCGGTCGTGTGGTTATTGATCAGCCCCGTCGCCTCCATAAAAGCATAGACAATCGTTGGGCCACAAAACTTGAAACCCGCCTTCTTAAGGTCTTTGGAGACCTGTGTGGAGAGGGGCGAAAATGTGGGCATCGCGGATCGGTCGGCAATCGTCGTCCGCAATGGAACGCCGCCAACATAATCCCAAAGGAACTTATCAAACCCTTGCGCCGCTTCGATCTTTTGCCACGCCTTTGCATTTGAAATCGTCGCGGCAATCTTGCCGCGATGGCGAATGATCCCCTCGTTTTGTAACAAGGTTTCAATCTCAGCCTCGCCCCATTCCGCAATCACATTGGGATCAAGCCCCGCAAACGCCGCACGAAAATTGTCTCGCTTTTTCAGAATGGTGATCCAGCTGAGGCCCGCTTGAAACCCGTCCAAGATCAGCTTTTCCCAGAGCGCGCGGCTGTCATATTCAGGCACGCCCCATTCGGTGTCATGGTAATCAATGTAAATCTGTTCAGGGCCAGCCCAACCGCAACGCGTTTCCATATCGGCTCCTTTTGCTTGCCCGCAATGTCTTTCCAATTTGATTAGATTGCTAGACCTTAACCCGCCGTTATCGTCGATTTGACAGGTTGTGCGGGTCAACAAGGACATGAATCCATGTATCCAGCGCATCAACCGCAACTCACATACGACGAGCAAGCCTTGCTTGACCCGCTCCACTTTGCGATGGCCAGTCGCGATGCTGATGTGCTGACGCTCGTGCGCGAGGCATTGGGGGCGGGGCGGGCTCGGTTAGCCTATCAACCGATCTTCACCACAGGGCCGCAAGGCCGACCTGCCTTTTACGAGGGGCTCATTCGCGTCATGGATCAGGCAGGCCGCGTTATTCCTGCAGCACATTTTATGCCCGTAATCGAAGAGACGGATCTGGGCAGACAGATTGACTGCGTGACCCTTGATCTGGCCATCAAAAAACTCGCACATGCCCCACATCTGCGACTTTCCATTAACGTATCCGCACGTTCGTTAGGTGACGGAAAATGGCGGCGCATTCTGGAAGAAGGGCTCATGTCAAATCATATGTTGGGCGAGCGGCTTATCTTCGAGATCAGCGAGACTTCTGCGATGATGTTGCACGAAATTGTCATTCGCTTCATGGACGAAATGCAGCCGCGCGGGGTGGCTTTTGCTCTGGATGGGTTCGGTGCAGGGCTCATCGCCTTTCGCCATCTTAAGGACTTCTTCTTTGACCTTGTTAAAATCGACAAGGGTTTCATCCGTGGCATCGAAAGCGACCCAGACAATCAGGTGCTAACCGAGGCGCTCATGACTGTGGCAAATCAGTTTGAGATGCTTGTTGTCGCGGATGGTATCGAAACGGCGGAAGAGGCCGACTTTCTGACGCGTATGGGTGCGGATTGCTTGCAGGGATATTACTTTGGGGTCCCAAAATTCGACCTTCAATAGCCAAAAAACCATGCGTTCTCTGCATAGTTGTGATGCAAATGCCGAATCTGCGTTGCGTGGACCTTAGGTAAACCGTAAAAGGGAATGAGCGGCAAGATGGGGCCTGCGCGCCACGTCTGGCAAAGCGCTGCTCCGACCTGTCTTTGCGCTACTGATCGGAGAGGACCCATCACATGACCAATGTTGTTATTGCTTCCGCAGCCCGTACCGCTGTTGGCAGCTTCGGTGGCGCTTTCGCCACGACGAAAGCCCACGAATTAGGCGCCGCTGTGCTAGAGGCGGTTGTTGCCCGCGCCGGCATCGACAAATCTGAAGTAAGCGAAACCATTCTCGGTCAGGTTCTGACCGCAGCGCAGGGCCAAAACCCTGCACGCCAAGCACACATCAACGCAGGCCTGCCGATTGAGAGCTCCGCTTGGGGGATCAACCAAGTTTGTGGTTCTGGCCTTCGTGCCGTGGCCCTTGGCGCCCAGCACATCCAGCTTGGCGATGCGACGATTGTTGTCGCTGGTGGCCAAGAAAATATGAGCATTTCAGCACATGCCGCCAACCTGCGTGCAGGTCAAAAAATGGGCGATATGAACTTTATCGACACGATGATCCGTGATGGTCTTTGGGATGCGTTCAATAACTACCACATGGGTCAGACAGCCGAGAACGTCGCTGAGAAGTTCCAGATCACCCGCGATATGCAGGACGAATTTGCAGTTGCTTCCCAGAACAAAGCCGAAGCCGCACAAAAGGCTGGCCGCTTCATTGACGAAATCGCTGCCTTCACCGTGAAGACCCGCAAGGGCGATATCATTGTTGATCAAGACGAATACATCCGTCACGGCGCAACTCTCGAAGCGATGGCGAAAATGCGCCCTGCTTTCACCAAAGACGGAACAGTGACAGCGGCAAACGCCTCTGGCCTGAACGACGGCGCTGCCGCAACGTTGCTGATGTCTGCGGATGAGGCTGAAAAGCGCGGCATCGAACCACTTGCACGCATCGCATCCTACGCGACTGCTGGCCTCGATCCATCGATCATGGGTGTTGGCCCGATCTCTGCATCGCGCAAAGCCTTGGCAAAAGCGGGCTGGTCCGTTGATGACCTTGACCTCGTAGAAGCCAACGAAGCCTTTGCTGCACAGGCCTGTGCTGTGAACAAGGAAATGGGCTGGGATCCAGCCATCGTGAACGTCAACGGCGGCGCGATTGCAATCGGTCACCCAATCGGTGCCTCTGGGTGCCGCGTTTTGAACACGCTGCTGTTTGAAATGAAGCGCCGCGGCGCTAAAAAAGGCCTCGCCACTCTTTGCATCGGCGGTGGCATGGGCGTTGCTCTCTGCGTAGAGCGCCCATAACTTCAAATCGGGCGCGCAATAATGTTGTGCGCCCTTTTTTGATATTATAGCAAGATTACAATGAAGAATTTCTTGGAGGAGAAAACTATGTCCCGTGTTGCTCTTGTCACTGGCGGTTCCCGCGGTATTGGTGCTGCCATTGCTATGGCGTTAAAAGAAGCCGGCTATAAAGTCGCTGCCACCTATGCTGGTAATGATGAAAAGGCTGCGGCCTTCACTGCTGAAACAGGCATCAAGACTTACAAATGGGACGTTGCCGACTATGAGGCCTGTGCCGCTGGTATCGCGCAAGTCGAAGGCGACCTTGGCCCGGTTGAGGTTCTCGTCAATAACGCAGGTATCACCCGCGACGCACCATTCCACAAAATGACACCTGCACAGTGGAACGAAGTCATTGGCACGAACCTGAACGGCGTGTTCAACATGACGCACCCTGTTTGGCCAGGTATGCGCCAGCGCAAGTTTGGCCGCATCATCACGATCTCATCGATCAACGGCCAAAAAGGCCAATTCGCGCAAGCCAACTACGCCGCGTCCAAAGCGGGCGACATCGGCTTTACCAAGTCATTGGCCCAAGAGGGTGCACGCGCTGGCATTACAGTGAACGTGGTCGCACCAGGTTACATCAACACCGAGATGATGAGCACAATTCCTGAAAAAGTGATGAACGAAGTCATCTTGCCGCAAATCCCGGTGGGACGTTTGGGTGAAGCATCCGAGATTGCTCGCACCGTTTTGTTCCTCGCGTCCGACGATGCAGGCTTTATCACAGGCTCCACAATTTCCGCGAATGGTGGCCAATACATGAGCTAAACCGCTCTGCTAAAACGAAAAAAGGGGCCGATTTTTCGGCCCCTTTTTTGTCGCTAATTCATGTTGGCGCGTTAGTGCGCGCTTAACTTGCTGATCTCTTCTTTGATCGCCAGTTTCTGCTTTTTCAGCGTCGCGATTTCCGCGTCTGTGGATGCAGGGCTGCGTTGCAGCGTCTCCACTGAGTCTGAGAGGTTTTGGTGCTTCTTTTTCAGTTGCTCGATGTGTGAACTTACACTCATGGTCGTCCTCCTCTGGTGTTTTAATAACATCCCTACTGCACCACATCTTTTCCCATCTGTCACGCCGCAGGGCAGCATGTTCATGCGAATTCCAGAATTACGGCTAAAGATTGCCAAAATATTAATCAGCTAGGCTAAAACTGGCTCCATTGCGCAGTATTTCACGCACATGTGCAGTGTAGTTTTCGCGGTCCGCGTCATGCATCGTGCCATCGTGCATCACAAGCGGGGCCGTAAGCCGAAATGGCGCACGGCCAGAATGCCGCGCTTGCAGCAAAAACAGGTGCGGTGCGCTGCCAACACGCGCTGAAATGGGCCGCACAACAACAGATCCGATTCGCCCCAGAAGCGCAGATAAAACCTCGGGCAGGCGTTCAATCCGCAGGATCATCGTGAAATACCCCTTTGGGGCCAAACGCTTAATCGCGACGTCAATCCAATCGCCCAAGGGTGTATCACCACCCATCGCAATATCGCGCCCCGCATCAGGGGCCGCAGAGCCAGCGGCGCGGTCAAAATAGGGTGGGTTCATCATCACATGGGTAAATTGGCGATTGCGTAAGTCCGCAGGCAAGGCACGCAAATCGGCGTTCACGACCGTCAGGCCATTTTTCTTGGCAAGTGCGGCATACTCAGGCTGCAATTCAACGCCCGTTATCTCCACTCCCTCGACCCTCGCTGCGAGACAAAGCGACGCAACCCCAACACCGCAACCGAGCTCCAGGACGGTCTCACCCGCCTTTGCGGGCACACTCGCGGCGAGCAAAACGGCATCGATCCCAGCGCGGTAGCCTTTGGCAGGTTGCAACGCAGTAACCTTACCACCAAGGAAAAGATCGTTTGTTGTCTCCACCCTAACGCCCCAAATCAATCTCATTGTCACGCATGATCGCTTCGGCCATGAACAAATCACGGTCAATTACCATCAGTCGGCGCGGCATTATTCCGATTGATCCTTCGAGGACGCTCATGTTTACGTCGAACTGGAAGCAAGCTATACCCTCACTGTCCAAAAGTGCGGTAGCGTAAGCGATGACAGTAGGGTCGTTGGTGCGTAAAAGCTCTTTCATATCTATGACGTAAGCATCGTTTACGTCTTTGTCTATTCTGATGACGGAATTCGCTATGAGCCTTGATGCAGCAGCCACCAAACCGCACGAAAAACTGGCAGAGGCCTTGGCCGAAGACATGGCGGCGGTGAACGAGATGATCCGCGCGCGCATGGCCTCGGAACACGCACCACGCATACCTGAAGTGACTGCGCATTTGGTTGAGGCGGGCGGTAAACGCTTGCGTCCTATGCTGACACTCGCGGCCGCGCGGATGTGCGGCTACGACGGCCCGTATCACGTGCATTTGGCGGCAACGGTTGAGTTTATTCACACAGCAACCTTGCTACACGACGACGTTGTTGATGAAAGCGATAAGCGGCGCGGACGGCCCACTGCAAACCTTCTTTGGGATAACACCAGCAGCGTTCTGGTTGGCGATTATCTCTTTGCGCGCTCATTCCAGTTGATGGTCGAGACGGGCTCGATACGGGTGCTTGATATCCT
>Ga0102888_1000097_pt1 | contig 21722 bp, 19 predicted proteins | sample Colrivmeta1551A3_FD_84500 | JGI IMG/M metagenome (GOLD analysis project Ga0102888, IMG submission 84500) | Estuarine microbial communities from the Columbia River estuary - metaG 1551A-3 | ecosystem: Environmental > Aquatic > Marine > Intertidal zone > Estuary | place: USA: Columbia River... | reverse complement strand
GTCTCAGGGTCGCCAAAGCGACAGTTGTACTCAATCACCTTGGGGGTGCCGTCGGCCATAATCATGAGCCCGGCGTAGAGAAAGCCGGTGTAGTGGTTGCCTTCCTCTGCCATGCCTTGGACGGTTGGGTAAATCACCTCATCCATCACCCGCTGGTAAATTGTTGCATCGACCACGGGCGCTGGCGAATAGGCGCCCATACCACCGGTGTTGACGCCAGTATCACCGTCGCCCACGCGTTTGTGGTCTTGGCTAGTGGCCATCGGCAGCACATTTTTGCCATCCACCATAACAATAAAGCTCGCTTCCTCGCCGTCGAGATATTCTTCAATAACAACTCGATGACCGGCTTCGCCAAAAGCGTTGCCCGCCAACATGTCACGCACGGCGGCCTCGGCCTCCGCCAGTGTTAGGGCGACGATGACGCCTTTGCCTGCAGCTAATCCGTCCGCTTTGATAACAATTGGGGCGCCCACTTGGTGGAGATAGCTGAGTGCTTTATCGATGTCGGTAAAGTTTTGGTAGTTTCCTGTGGGAATTTTGTGGCGCAACAGGAAATCTTTGGTAAATGCCTTCGAGCCTTCGAGTTGTGCCGCGCCTTTTGAAGGGCCGAAAACGGGCAGGCCGCGCTGCTGGAAGAAGTCGACAATTCCGTCGACTAAGGGTTGCTCGGGACCAATAATGGTTAGCCCAACATTATTGTTTTCTGCAAAGGTAGCGAGGCCGTCAAAATCATCGATGGCAATGGCGGCATTCTGCACCGCTTCTTCAGTGGCCGTACCGGCGTTGCCTGGTGCTACAAATACTGTTTTTACCTGTGCACTTTGCGCTACTTTCCACGCTAGCGCGTGCTCGCGGCCACCAGAGCCAACAACCAATACATTCATCATGAGTAAATCCACTGTCAAAATTAATGGCGCAGATTGTAGCAGAGTAAAACCAGAAATATGCTCTAATGCGCTTGTGGATTAATTCGCTCGCCGTGATTTAAAGACGACTCACCGAGCGCAGCCGAGTTGCTGTAGGCGCGATCAATCCGCTGTGGCTGCGGCCAACGTACAAAAAAACAACTAAGGGGGATTTATTATTTCACAGCCAACTATTTTCTGGTTTCGACAAGATCTAAGACTCGCCGATAATCCGGGCTTACAAGCTGCCTGCGCGGCGGGTGAGGTTGTTCCTGTGTATATTGTCGAACCCAGCCTTGGACAGGATTGGGCAATGGGTGGCGCCAGCCGCTGGTGGTTGCACCATGCGTTGACGTCGCTCAATGTGTCCTTAGACGGCAAGTTGAATATTTATGCCGGTGATCCGCAGCAAGTGCTCAGCGCGGTTGCGCTTGAGACCTCCGCGCAGGGGGTGTTTTGGAACCGCTGCTACGAGCCGCAGAGTATTGCGCGAGATGCTGCTATTAAAGCCAGTCTTAAAGCGTCTGGCCTCGCTGTGCAAAGTTTTAATGGATCGCTGCTGTGGGAACCATGGCAGGTGGTCAAGAAAGATGGCACACCGTACAAAGTGTTTACCCCTTACTACCGTCGTGGCTGTTTGCAGCAACCCGCCCCCCGCCGGCCGCTGCCCGCGCCAAGCGACATGCAGCTGCTCAAGACCGAGAGTGATGTCAGCCTAGACAGTCTGGCTCTGCTGCCAACCATCGGTTGGGATGCAAAGTTGCAGGAACATTGGGATATTAGCGAGGCCGGTGGTCAAGATAGGCTGGAAGCGTTTATTTTTAACGGTATCCAGAATTACCGAGAGGGGCGTAATTTTCCCAATAAAGAGAACGTCTCTCGTTTGTCGCCTTACTTTCATTTCGGTCAAGTTTCGGTCAATACCGCGTGGCACGCAGCGTCGGATGCCGCTGCACTGATCGACAATGAAGCGAATTTGGATACCTTCCTCAGCGAGTTGGGGTGGCGTGAGTTCTCCTATTATCTGCTCTATTACTTCCCCACTTTGCCCACAGAAAACTTACAGCCACGATTTAATCAGTTCCCTTGGCAGCAGCATGCAGACGATGAATTAAAGGCTTGGCAGCATGGGCAAACGGGTTACCCTTTGGTTGACGCAGGCATGCGTGAGCTGTGGCAGACTGGGTATATGCACAATCGCGTGCGCATGGTGGTGGGTTCGTTTTTGGTGAAAAATTTACTGATTCACTGGCACAGCGGCGAGCGCTGGTTTTGGGACTGTCTCCTCGATGCAGATTTGGCCAGCAATAGCGCGAGTTGGCAGTGGATTGCGGGTTGTGGTGCCGATGCCGCGCCCTTCTTCCGGATTTTTAATCCAATAACGCAAAGCGAAAAGTTTGATAAAGAGGGTGATTATATTCGCCGCTTTGTCCCTGAGTTGGCGAAACTGCCGGCAAAATACATTCACGCGCCGTGGTTGGCGCCGGCGGACATTTTGCGCTCAGCGAAGGTCACTATAGGCGTCGATTATCCCGCGCCGGTGGTGGATATTAAAGAGTCGAGGGAGAGGGCGCTGTCGGCCTTTAAGCTGACCAAAGATATTCCCCTTTAAACGACAACGCCCTGCTTAAGCTGCCTTAAACAGGGCGTTTTTGTGTCTAATGGAATCGCGTTAGTGGCGGAAGTGACGCATACCGGTAAACACCATCGCCATACCGTGCTCATTGGCGGCGGCGATAACTTCGTCGTCGCGCATAGAACCACCCGGCTGAATTACGCAGCTAATACCCGCTGCCGCGGCGTTATCGATTCCGTCGCGGAAAGGGAAAAAGGCGTCTGAGGCCATTACCGCGCCAACCACCTCCAGGCCTGCGTGCTCTGCTTTGATACCGGCGATCCGCGCTGAGTTGATGCGACTCATCTGGCCAGCGCCGACACCGATGGTGCGGTTGTCTTTCGCGTAAATAATAGCGTTCGACTTGACCATTTTTGCGACTTTCCATGCGAACATCATGTCGTTCATTTCCGCTTCGCTGGGGACGCGGGTGCTAACAACTTTGAGATCTTTTTCCTCTACCATACCGTTGTCGCGATCCTGAATTAATAAGCCGCCGTTGACGCGCTTGTAGTCGAAATCTTGAGGTCTGGTTTTGCCCCACGTGCCGCACTCCAGCAATCGCACGTTCTTTTTCGCCGCGACGACTGCCACAGCGTCTGCTGATACTGACGGTGCAATAATGACTTCAACGAATTGTTTTTCACAAATCGCTTCGGCGGTGGCGGCGTCGAGTTCACGGTTAAACGCAATAATGCCGCCGAAGGACGATTCAGGGTCGGTGGCAAAGGCGAGTTGATAGGCGAGATTAATATCAGTGGCCACCGCAACACCGCAGGGGTTGGCGTGTTTGACGATCACGCAGGCGGGTTGATCAAATTGCTTAACGCATTCCAGCGCGGCGTCGGTATCGGCAATATTGTTAAAGGAGAGCTCTTTACCTTGTAGCTGGCGAGCCGTTGCAACGCTGGCTTCTGTCGGATTGGCGTCAACGTAGAAGGCCGCCTTCTGATGGGGGTTTTCGCCATAGCGCATTTCTTGCGCTTTAAAGTACTGCACATTGTAGGTGTCAGCGAAGTCGCGCGCTTGGTTGTCGGTGTCGCGCGCGCCAAAGTAGTTGGCAATCATGCCGTCGTAGGCCGCCGTGTGCTCAAAGGCCTTGACCATAAGCTGATATCGGGTGCCGTAATCGAGCTGACCTTGATTGGCCTGCATTTTACTCAGCACGCTTCTGTAATCGCTAGCATTGACGACGATGGCAACATCTTTGTGGTTTTTCGCGGCAGATCGAACCATAGTTGGCCCGCCAATATCGATATTTTCAATTGCGGTAGGCAGGGTGCAGTTGGGGTCGGCAACGGTGGCGGCGAACGGGTAGAGGTTCACCACGACCATATCGATGGGTTTGATGCCATGCTCTTGCATCACAGCGTCGTCGGTTCCGCGGCGACCGAGGATGCCGCCGTGCACTTTGGGGTGCAGTGTTTTCACCCGTCCGTCCATCATTTCAGGAAAGCCGGTGTAGTCTGAGACTTCCGTTGCGGCGATGTTGTTCTCTGTTAGCAGGCGAAATGTGCCGCCCGTGGAGAGAATTTCCACACCTTGTTCGGTTAATGCTTTGGCGAAGTCAACAATGCCGGTTTTGTCGGAAACGCTAATTAATGCGCGTGAAACTTTTTTCAGGTCGCTCATGAGATCCTCTAAGAAAAATTACAAAAGGTCGTATTGTTTTAACTTTTTTCGCAGTGTTCCACGATTAAGGCCAAGGGTTTCTGCCGCCCGACTTTGGTTCTGTCGTGTGTAGGCCATAACGGCTTTTAATAGCGGGGGTTCAACTTCTGCCATCACTATGTCGTACAAATTCTGTGTTGATTGACCATCAAGGTCGGAAAAATAGCGCTGCATCGCTTCGGTCACGCTCTGCTTGAGAGATTGACGCTGATAGCTCAATGTTGCACCGTCCATCGCATCAGCTTTTTCTGCAGGATTCATGCGGCGTGTACCTGAGTGAGTTGAGTGGTCGCAAGCTCGGTGTTGCGAAAAAATTGTTGCAGTACAAATTGCTGCTCGAGGTGGCAGTCAATTTGATTAAACTGTTGGGTGAAGGCCTTGCCGCCTTCGAGAGCAGAGACATACCAGCCGATATGTTTGCGCGCAATTTTCACACCGGAAAAGGCGCCATAAAACGCGTGAAGTGCCGCAAGGTGTCGGCACATTACACGCTCGGCTTCTTCGATGGTGGGTTTGGCGGCCGCTTCGCCAAATTCTAGGTAATGATTAATCTGCTGGAAAATCCAAGGGTTACCCTGTGCTGCGCGGCCAATCATCACCGCGGCGGCACCGGTTTTCTCAAGCACAGCAAGGGCTTTTTCCGGCGAGGTAATATCGCCGTTGGCCATCACTGGGATAGAGACTGCGGCAACCACGTCGGCAATGGTGTCGTATTCCACTTCTTTGACAAACCGGCAGGCGCGGGTGCGGCCATGAATCGCAAGGGCGGCGACCCCGGCGTCTTCGGCAATTTTTGCAATGGTGAGTGCGTTGCGATTTTGTCTGTCCCAGCCTGTGCGAATTTTTAAAGTCACGGGGACATCAACGCTTTCAACAACAGCGTGGAGAATATCGCGAACGAGGTCGGGATGTTGCAGCAAGGCTGAGCCGGCGGCTTTTTTAAGGACTTTTTTCGCCGGACAGCCCATATTGATATCAATAATTTCAGCCCCTTGCTGCACGTTAAAGCGGGCTGCTTCGGCCATCATCAGTGGGTCATAACCGGCAATTTGCACGGACCTCGGGGCGGGCTCGTCGGCAAATTGAATCCGCAGTTTCGACTTTTGGCTTGACCATGTGCTCGGGTCTGCCGCGACCATTTCAGAGACCACTAGACCGGCGCCCATCTCTCGACAGAGCTGACGAAATGGCAGATCTGTAACACCCGCCATGGGTGCTAAAACTGTCTTTCGCTGAATCTGATAGGGTCCAATGCTAAACAATGTAGCCTCTGAGTGCAGTGCGGATTGGAAAAAGGGCGCTAATGATACCCTGTGAGGTGCTGATTAAAAAGTGATCAACTGAAAAAAGCTGAAGATTATTCCTGTAGCTCAGCGCGATAGTTGACCGCTTCCGGGCCGGGGTCGACGAGGCGAAAGCGGATGCGGGTGAGGTGCCCAGGGGTCAGGGCTGGCGCAGCCTTAGTTGAATAGGTGCTGAGGTATTCCTGCGGCCGAAAAAGGCGCTCACCAATCGTTTGGTTTTGCCAGTTATCAAAGCGTAAGTTGATGTTGGGGTAGGGTTGGCGCTGTTGCGCCGTGTTTTTGATCAGCACGTCGACAAGGATTGCGCCGGGGTACTCGGAATCAGCACGAATAACCAGTTCATTGATCTGCAGTTGGCGAATATCGCTAAAGGGTGCGACTTTACAGCCAAGGTACTGGCAGTAGAGGGTTATCGCGTCGCGGAAGGGTTTTTGAGTACTGATCTGAGCGCTGAAAAAGTAGCTGTATTGAGCGCCGAGGAGAAGTGCGCCAAGTAAGAGCGCTGTTGCCTTCCACGCAAGGCTTCGAAAATTATTAGGACCCATTGGTTTGCTTGGCTGGTCAGAAAACTCATTGTGAATTAGTTCAGTCAACCGCGGTGACGTTTCCTGCTGCATCGCCTGCTCAATTGTTTCTGGGTCAACAGAGGCGGCAACTTCGGCCGAGAGAGTATCGACAAGTGACTGTCGGGCTGGCTCGCGTTGATGGTCGAGCGCATTAAACACGCCAATACACTTGCCGCAGCGGACAATGCCGCCCGCGCTCTCGAGCTGCTCTGCGGTAACTCGAAAAGTGGTGGTGCAATGTGGGCAGCGGGTGGTGTTGGCAGGCATGATCATTCACTTAAGGCTTTGTCTGAGTTTAGCAGCATAAGGGGCGCTTAACTGCGATCTTTCGCCGGCCTGTTCTGGATGATTAGGCGTTTTTGCGCGCTGATAGCTGGGCCCATTCCGATTCAATCGCCGCGTCTGCAAAGGAAAAGTCGTCTCTATAGGGCGCGCAAACGGCGTCGATCTGGTGCTCCAAGAGGCCTGACAGACAGAGGTTGCCGTTGGCAGCGGTCATGGCCTTCAGTGTTGGTGCGAGGGTGATCAGCGGTGCCGCAAGGATATTGGCGAGCATGGTGTGGCCGACACTATTGGCGGGCACTTGGTCAGGCAAATAGGTTTCTAGGCGCTCGGCGGCAATATTGTTGCGCTGGGCGTTGTCGCGGGTGGCCAGCAGGGCTTGCGGGTCGTTGTCCACCGCAATAACGCGCTCTGCGCCCAGTAAGAGTGCTGCAATTCCAAGAATACCGGAGCCGCAGCCGTAGTCGATCACTGTTTGTCCGGCGAGATCTTGCTTGTCGAGCCAGCGCAAGCAGAGGTGTGTTGTGGGGTGGCTGCCTGTGCCGAACGCAAGACCGGGGTCGAGACTAAGATTGATGGCATCGGGGTCGGGTGGCGCTATCCAGCTAGGGCAAATCCACAGACGATCGCCGCATTTCAGGGGGGAGAAGTACTTTTTCCACTCCTGCGACCAGTCTTTATCTTCAAGCTGCTCCCACTGCACGGCGGAGAGCCCCGAGATCATATTTTGCAGCTGTTCGGTTATTTCTGTGGTGTCAGTGTTGGCGTCGAAGAGAGCTTTGATTTGGCAGTTGTCCCACAGGGGTGTCTCGCCAACGCCGGGCTCGAGGATGGGTTGATCTGCGGCGTCTTCAAGACTCACTGATACGGCGCCACAGTCGAGTAGCGCATCTTCGATGGCGCCACTGCTTTCGCGAGTGGCGCTGACCATGAGTTGTAACCATTGCATAAAGGTATGCGCTCAGTGCTGAGAGGACGGCTGCGGCGAAGAGTGCCTTACAGCCCGAGTTTCTTCTCAAGATAGTGAATATTGACGCCACCCTTTTTGAAAGCCGCATCTTTTACCAAGTTTTGGTGAAGCTCAATATTGGTTTTAATACCATCGATCATCATTTCGTCGAGCGCATTGCGCATACGCGACAGAGCTGCATCGCGGTTGTGACCATAGGTAATAATTTTGCCGATAAGCGAGTCGTAGTTGGGTGGTACGCGGTAGCCATTGTAAATATGAGAGTCTACTCGCACGCCGTTGCCGCCGGGCGCATGATAACTTTTGATGGTTCCCGGCTGCGGCAAGAATGTTACGGGGTCTTCAGCATTTATGCGGCACTCGAAGGCGTGCCCGCGGAAAATGATATCGTCTTGCTTGAAGCTTAAGGGCAGGCCGCTGGCAATCAGGAGCTGCTCTTTAACAATGTCGACGCCGGTAATCATCTCGGAGACGGGGTGCTCGACCTGAACGCGGGTGTTCATTTCAATAAAGTAGTAGTGGCCATCTTCGTAGAGAAACTCAAAGGTACCTGCCCCGCGGTAGCCGATTTTAATACAGGCGCTGGTGCAGCTCTCGAAAACGGCTTGGCGCGCGGCTTCAGGAATACCTGGGGCTGGTGCTTCTTCGAGCACTTTCTGATGGCGGCGCTGCAAGGAACAGTCGCGATCGCCGAGGTGAATAGCGTGACCTTGGCCGTCTGAAAGAACTTGCACTTCGACGTGGCGTGGATTTTTTAAGAACTTTTCCATGTACACAGTGCCGTCGCCGAACGCGGCTTGGGCTTCCGTTTTGGTAATCGCGATAGCGTTGATCAGTTTGTCTTCGCTTTCAACAACGCGCATGCCGCGCCCGCCGCCACCTGCCGCCGCCTTGATAATAACGGGGTAGCCGATGCGCTGGGCTGTGGCGTGAAGTAGCTCGTGGTCGTCGCCAAGAGGGCCGTCGGAGCCAGGCACCGTTGGCACGCCCGCTTCTTTCATGGCTCTGATGGCTGCCACTTTGTCACCCATAATGCGAATAACGTCGGCGGTCGGGCCAATAAACACAAAGCCACTATTTTCGACTTGTTCAGCAAAATCCGCATTTTCCGCCAAGAACCCGTAGCCTGGATGCACGGCATCGGCGTTGGTTATTTCCATGGCGCTGATCATTGCGGGAATATTGAGGTAACTCAGATTTGAGGGGTTTGGCCCAATACAGAGTGACTCGTCGGCGAGTTTCACGTGTTTGAGGTCAATATCCACTTTTGAGTGAACAGCGACTGTTTTGATATCTAACTCTTTGCAGGCGCGCAAAATCCGCAGGGCAATTTCACCGCGGTTTGCAATCAGCACTTTTTCCAGCATGGTTTTATCCCTGACAACAATTAAATAATGGTGAACAGTGGTTGATCATACTCAACAGGCTCGCCGTCTTCCGTGTGAATGGCGCCGATAGTGCCGGATTTGTCCGCCTCAATTTGATTCATCATTTTCATCGCTTCGATGATGCATAAGACATCGCCAGCCTTGACCGCTTTGCCGACTTCAACAAACGCGCTTGAGCCGGGTGATGGCGAGCTGTAGAAAGTGCCTACCATCGGTGAACGAACCTGGTGGCCGGCGATCTCTGCGGGCGCTGCGGCGACCTCTGGTGCGGCAGCGGCTATTGCGGGAGCAGGCATTTGCATCGGCGCGTGAGCCATAGGTGCTTGCACGGCGTAGGTTGTTCCTTGGGCGCCACGGCTGATGCGGATGGACTCCTCACCCTCGGTGATTTCCAGTTCATTGATATTTGATTCTTCGAGTAGCTCGATGAGTTTTTTAACTTTGCGAATGTCCATAATATCTCTCGGTCTTGGATTATCTTTGATTAAAGGTCGAACTTATCTATAGCGGCTTGCAGTGCTAAGTGATAGCTTTTTGCGCCAAAGCCGCATATCACGCCTTCAGCAATGTCTGAAAAATATGAGTGCTGCCGAAATGCTTCACGGCTGTGAACATTTGACAGGTGCACTTCGATAAATGGAATTTTCACCCCCAGCAGCGCATCGCGCAGCGCTACGCTGGTGTGCGTGAAGGCAGCGGGGTTGATAATAATAAAGTCGACAGACTCTTGCTGCGCGGCATGAATACGTTGAATTAGCTCAAACTCTGCATTGCTCTGGAGGCTCGAAAGGCTGTGGCCTGCGCGCTCAGCTTGCTCTTGCAATGCTTGGTTGATTTGCGCAAGATACGTGCCGCCATAAATCTCAGGCTCGCGGACACCGAGCAGGTTGAGGTTGGGGCCATGGAGTACCAGTATTGATGCCATAGTGCTTCTCGATCGCGCTGTACGAGGGGTTTTTTAAGCTTGGGCGAAGTCTGCCCGAAAACAAAACAACTGTCCATTGATTGATATCAAAATAAGATTTTCGGCGACGTTAGCGGAAAATGACGACGACTTATCGTTAGATTAAGTTGTTTTCGATAATTAGTCCGAGCTTGTATGGCGACGTTTGCGCTTTTTAACCCACTTTTCGGGGTCAAAGAGCGCAGATTAGCGGAAAGTCGCGTAAATTGGGTCTAAAATCGGCAAATAGGGTTCTAAAACGCGGGAACTCACTTAATTGCGAAATTTATTGCCTCAATCATCGTCGTTTCGGTGAGTATCTGCGGAAGGATCACAGGTTCTCCCGGCCCTTTTGGATAGAGAAGATACAAAGGTACACCGCTGCGCCGAAAGCTGGTGAGTAACTCGGTAATCTGCGCATCGCTATTTGTCCAGTCGCCCTTGAGGTAGACAACACCACTGTCGCTAATTAATGCCTTTACCTTGTCGGAGCCCAAGGCGACTCGCTCATTGACCAAGCAAGTGATACACCAATCCGCGGTTAAGTTGATAAATACCGGCTGCCCTGAAGCGCGCAGCTCGGCAAGGCGCTGAGGCGAATACACCTCAAAATCGGCCTTCTCACGCCCTTGCTCAAGTGCCATGTAAGGCGCCGCGAGCGCGCTCGCCAACACGGCAATCGCGGTAAGTTTCACCACTGGCTTGGTGCTTTGTTTCCACAGCCAGAGACCCATCACCAGAAGAACAAGTCCCGCAACAGCCGTGGCGGCGACATCCGTAGAGGTCTGTCGGCCAGCAACCCACAACAGCCAGACAGCCGTCAAATAGAGGGGAAATGCCAGAAACTGCTTAAAACTGTCCATCCAAGCGCCAGGTTTCGGCAGTTTCTGGCTAAGGCCGGGGAGCCAAGCCAGCAGAATAAAGGGAAGTGCCATACCCAGCCCGAGAAAGGCGAAAACCAGTAATGCTATATAAGAGGGTTGTGCAATGGCAAAACCAAGGGCTGGCCCCATAAATGGCGCAGTGCATGGGCTTGCGACAGTTGTGGCGAGCACCCCAGTCATAAACGAAGACCCCAATCCGTCTTGCTGCTGACTGTCTTGGCCAAGTGACATTAAATTGCTGCCAATCTCTAAATAACCGGAGAGGCCAAGCCCCATCACAAAGAATAAGTAGACCAGAGCGATAACAAATAGCGGCGACTGCAGCTGAAAGCCCCAGCCGATGCTCTCTCCCGCGGCGCGCAATGCCAGCATCACAATTGCGATGGCAACAAAGCTTATAACCACACCAGCGGTGTAGGCTAACCCGTGAATATGCCGACTGCGGCGAGTCTGGTGGGTCATGGTAAAGCTTAAAACTTTGATCGACAAAATGGGGAAAACACAGGGCATAAGGTTAAGAATAATGCCTCCTGCGAAGGCAAAAAGTAGCACGAGCCCCAATGACAGAACACTTTCATCCTCAAGCACGGGTTGGTCTGCGAATGGCTGGCTGGCCACGTTGACCAGGCCACTCTGTCTGTCGATGCGAAGCCACTGTTTAAGCGGCGGGTAGCAGAGGCCTGCGTCAGCGCACCCTTGAGATTCGATTTGAAGGGTTAATAAATCACTCTGGGAGGCGTAAGGTAGCCGCACGACGGTTTGACCGTAGTAGACTTCTAACTCTTTCTCGAAATAGTCGTCCCATTTTACTTTGCCAGACTCAAACACTGGCTGCGGCAGCTCTGCGCCCTGACCGATAACTTTAAAGTTAAAGCGGTTGCGGTATAAATAGTAGCCATCTCGAATAGTCCAGTTGAATATAACTTCATCGTCAGTGGCGGTAACGCTCAACTGATAGGCTTGCTCAACGGGTATGAAGGCAGCGTTGTCGGCAAGGGCGTTAAAAGTGTTCGGTGCCTTTGGTGAAAAAAGCTCTTCAGCGCCGACTGTTGCCGTTATAAAGGCCAATGCAACAACAATAATTCGAAATGCGTTATTCATAATAGATCCGGAAGATTTATCAATATCGTACGTTTTAGGTGTCGCTACGGTTTGATTATGGTGGCTGATTATAGAGTAGTGCGGCTCAGCCGTCCCTGCTTATCGCTCTGTTGGCATCGGGCAGTTGATAAACCGGCTGCGGCAATTAGAATATGTAAAATAAGATTATTTTTGCGCAACGTTCAATGTAGTATCACAGGCAGTGTCAGAGATTACCGAATCAAAAAGGGCTTCTATGAAAAACGTTCTACTCTGCAGTTTATTGATTATCGCTGGCTGCGCGGCAGCTACGGAAACCTTTCGCACCGAAAACAGTTATATCAGAACCATGCCGCCAGGGCAGAAAGTGACGGCGGCCTTTTTGCAGCTGACCAATATCAGTGATCGCCTGTGCACAATCACCGGTGGTTCCAGCGATATTGCCAGCGAGCTGCAAATTCATGAGCATCAGCACAGTGACGGAATGATGCGCATGCGTCCCGTTGCCGCAGTTCCTGTCGCTGCGGGGGAAACGGTCTATTTCCAGCCGGGAAAACTCCATCTGATGTTGTTCGGTGTTGAGGCCGTTCTGCGCCCTGGCGACGTCCATGAGATACGGCTGACAACGGACAATTGCGGTGTGCTGATATTTTCAGCGGAAGTGCGCAGTTTGTTAAAGAACACCGAGTCTATGCCGGTCATGAATCATCACAGTGCGGGGCCTAGCGCGAAATAAACAGACCATTATTTGCTGCGCATCTACACTTAATAAATAATAAGACTGGGTCAACAGAGAGTTGCAGGACGGTCTGCTTGCGACCCCGAGAATTTGACTGCGATTGACAAGCGGGCAGGGCCTGCAGACGATGGACGCCGAGGTTCGCCTCAAGGTGCAAAGGAATGAACGATATTTTTCCTAAAAAAGGCGTGAGTGGCATAGGTTCAGATTTGAGTCGCGCCCTTGTTGCGGCAAAATTGGCCGGTGGTGTTATGGTCATCGACCGCAACTTCCGCGTTGTTATGATTGATCGGAAAGCAGCGGAATTTTGTCGTGTGTCGTCAGGCCAGTCTCAAGGAAAGCGGTTTTAGGCACTATTCCCCTCGTTGATGGGCAGTGCTCTCTCGGGAGAGCTGCACGATGTTTTCGGCACCGCCTGCACCAAGCGCTGGACACGCCCAGCAGACAATAAATTGCTCGATCAATTTGTTGACGCTTTTGGCCGAGAGCGCGCAGCGCTGATAAGTATTTCACTGGAAGCCTTCGAAGACCCTTCAAATACCTATGCTTTAATCAAGTTGGCGCTGCAGAAAACAGCGGTGCCCTCCGTCGACGAGGATTTAAAAAAAGGACCAGTATTGTTGCGCCCTGCGGCGGCACCGACACCCCCAGCATCCAAAGAGGTGCTGGTGGATGACAGCGTTGCATACATTGTTACTGATCAGCGCGGAATCGTATCCTTTGCCAGTGACAAGACCGAGCGCATTTTTGCCTACTCGAAGGAACTGCTTGAGGGTTGCTCTGTGCGCCTGCTTTTTCCGGGGCTGGATGAAATGGACAGTTTGGATTTAATTGCCAGTTTTGAGCGTCTCATCAGTCAGCATATTCAAGGCTATGTTTTGGCAGCGACGGCTGAGGGCAACGCCCGCTACCTGCACGTAAATTTATTTCGCTCAGCGGCCAAGGACGACGAGTTTGTAATTGTCTGCCGCGATTGCACCCACGCCAGCCAGCACGCCGATGACTTAATTAACCGCGCGCAGCTTTTTGATCTCACCTCGCAGCACATTGCAGATGGCATCTTAATGGTCGATGCGGAAGGCTTTGTCACCGAGATGAACTCTATCGCCGAGCAGCTATTGGGCGTCGAAATGGACGACTCCAAGCCCATCCAAATTCACAAGGCAATGCCGCTGGCGAGCGAAGAGACAGGCGTTGCGGTGACGCCAGTCCATGATGCCCTCAACAAAGCACTCAACGTTGAATCGAACCAATCCCTGTTACTGAAACTTCGCGGCGAGCCGCCGTTAAGCATCTCTGTATCCGCATTCCCGCTGCGCGATGTGATGGGAAAAATTAACCAGTGTTTAGTGATATTTAGACCTGTCAGCGAAGCTCGCAGAGTATCAACAAGACTCAAATGGCAAGCCATGCATGATCCGCTAACTGGTCTGCCCAACCGTGCGTCTCTCTCCTCGCGGATTCAAAAGGCGATTGAAATCGCTAAGTTGGAAGGCGCTATTCACGCGCTGCTATATATCGACCTGTACAATTTTTCTGTTATCAATGACACCAGTGGTCACACCGCGGGCGATGAGCTACTCAAGCAGTTTGGACACCTATTAGTTCGTGTGGCGGGCCCCAGCGACATCGTCGCCCGCATTGGCAACGACGAATTTGCGCTATTGATTCATCGGGTTAATTACGACAAAGCCATGGCGCTCGCAGAAAAAATTCTGTTTGAATTAAAAGAGCTCAAAATTCCATGGGAAGGTGAGGTGTTGAAAATTGGCGCCAGTATTGGCGGCATACTGATTGATGCGAATGCACTGTCCGACATTGACCTGATGATTTCTGCGGGATCTTCCTGCGCGACAGCCCGTGATAAAGGTCGCAATAAAATCCACTTTCAATCTTTCAACGAAGAAGTGGCCAAGCGGCGCACCCTTGCCACGGCTATGCCCAAAATTGTCTCAGCGCTTGATGAAAATCGCTTCACCCTTTTTGCTCAGGCCATTATGCCGGTAAAGCGCTCTCCAGGGCCCGACAAGTATTATGAGGTGTTGGTCAGAATGCGTGACAGCGACGGCACCATTTTGCCACCGTCAGATTTTATTCCTGTCGCCGAACATTTTTCGTTAATTGATGACCTCGACAAATGGGTGTTCAGCCATTCATTGAAGTTTCTGCAAATGCTTAAAGCCAAAGGTATCCGACTGCCAAAGCTGTCAGTTAACTTGTCCGGCAGTACGGTGGGCGATGAGAACGCCATTGATTATATCCTCGCCGGATTCAGCGACTCTGGAATTGCCCCCAAACATATACAGTTTGAAATAACCGAGAAAGCGGCGGTGAAACATCTGCAGGAGGCAAAGCGACTTATCGCCACCTTGCGTTCTGTGGGGGTTTCGATTGCGCTCGACGACTTTGGCAGCGGGCTGTCTTCCTTTGCCTACCTCAAGGAACTGCCCATCGACTGCCTGAAAATTGATTCGAGTTTTATTCACACAATGGAAAATAGCGAAGTCGATTACTCGGTAGTGAGCACCATTAACCACCTCGGCCACATTATGGGCATCACAACTGTAGCCGAGGGTGTTGAAACTGAAAAGCAGGCGCAGCTATTGAAAAAAATTGGTGTCGATTACCTTCAGGGCTTTTTGTATCAGCATCCACAGCCGCTCAGCAAAATCACCTTTTAGTTGCGCGCTAGTCGCGCACTTTTAACGACGCTTTTAATGTCGCGTAGCCATCACTGCGCAGACGTGGACCATGGTCACTCACCACGTGGCCCGCAGCCAAATTGGCAAATGTCGCGGCTTCGAGACACTCGCAACCCTGAGTCAGTGCATAGAGATAAGCGCCCGCAAACATATCGCCGGCCCCATTGGTATCGACTGCTTTGACAGGCTGTGCGGGCGCATGCAGAAAGTCGCAGCCATTGAAAATAGTGGCGCCTCGACTCCCTCCTGTGACAACAAACTGCTTTGCTGTGCTCTTGAGTTGCTCCAGCGCTTGATCAATATCATCGGTTTCACACCACGCCAGCGCTTCCGCTTCATTGCAAAATAACAGATCAATTCCAGCGCCGACCATTTGCTTAAGTCCCTCGCGAAAGTGCGCCACTATGCCCGGATCCGATAGGCTGAGTGCCACTTTTGTCTGAGCTTCTCGCGCGCTGGCACACGCGCTCAAGGCAGCTTCGCGGGTGCTATCACCGGTGACAAGATAGCCTTCCAAATACAGGTATTCAGAGTTGGCGATTGCTTCGCGGTCGATGTCGTCTGTAGATAGTTGAGTGCTGATGCCAAGAAACGTGTTCATGGTGCGCTCGGCATCATCGGTAATCATAACCAAGCATTTACCGGTTGTGCCGGATTCGACCAGAGATTGCGGATTGTGATCGACACCATTGTCGGCCAAATCCTGCATATAAAAACGCCCGTAATCGTCGTTGGCGACTTTACAGGAGAAATAGCTTTTTCCGCCAAACTGACTGAGCGCGATCAGAGTGTTAGCAGCAGACCCGCCGCAGGCGCGCTTGGACATGACTAGATGATCTTTCAGACTCGCCTGCAAGAAGTCCTGCCGCGCCTCGTCAACCAGCGTCATTAAACCCTTTTTAATGTCCAGGTTGTGTAGGTCTTGGTCAGTAACGTCCAGTTCAGTATCGACCAAGGCACTGCCCAAGCCATAAACATCGTATCGCTTCATCACGTTGCTCTTTTTAGTGTCTGCTACGCTGGCGCGCGATGGGTAACAATGCCCTGCTGAGTCGCCAGAAATAGCACATCTGCGGGTTTTCGCGCAAACAGGCCATTGGTGACAACGCCGGTAATTTGATTGATCTGTTCTTCTAGCACGCAGGCCGATGCCATCGGATAGAGATGGTGGACATCTAAAATTTGATTGCCATTGTCAGTGACAACGCCTTCGCGCCAGACAGGATCTCCGCCCAGTTTGACCAGCTCGCGGGCAACGTAGCTGCGCGCCATAGGAATCACTTCCACGGGGAGCGGGAAGGTGCCAAGAAAATCGACCCACTTGCTCTCGTCGGCGATGCAGACGAATTCGCTGGCGACTGCGGTGACAATTTTCTCTCGAGTGAGTGCAGCGCCGCCGCCCTTGATAAGTTCCAAGTGCGGATTGGCCTCGTCCGCACCATCGATATAAATAGTTACCTCAGGTGCCGCATTCAATTCGATAACGACCACACCAAGACGTCGAAGACGTTCAGCAGACGCTTCTGAACTTGCTACTGCGGCTTGAAATTTCTCTTTGTGCTCGGCCAGTAAATCAATAAAACAATTCGCCGTTGACCCCGTGCCAATACCAACAATACTGTCGCTATCGATTCTGGTTAACGTGTATTCCACAGCGGCGGCGGCCACGGCTTGTTTCAATTGATGTTGATCCACTGCAAACCTCACGAATAATTTATGTGCTGTGATTATACGGAGATAGTCAGAATAAAACAGATTGATTGCTTTCAGGCTGGCGTAAATTAGCTTATCAACATACCATTCATTATTCTCAACCCAATTATCGGAACCTCCATGCCGACCACGTATGTAAAGAAAATTCTCGATGCACGAATTTATGATCTCGTTATCGAAACCCCGATCGATAAAGCGCCCCTTTTATCGCAGAGAATGAACAATGAAATCTTGTTGAAGCGCGAAGACTTGCAGCCCGTCTTTTCCTTCAAGTTACGTGGCGCTTACAACAAACTGCGTCAGCTCTCGGAAGAGCAGCGTCAGACCGGTGTTATTGCCGCGTCGGCAGGCAACCACGCCCAAGGCTTAGCGCTTGCGGCGAAAAAGATGGGTGTGAAAGCAACCATCGTCATGCCAAGAACAACGCCACAAATTAAAGTGGATGCCGTTCGTGCGCGCGGCGCAAAAGTGGTGCTCATCGGCGACAATTATGACGCAGCCTCGAAGCACGCCCAGAAGCTTGTGATTGAGAAAGGCCTAGTTTACATCCATCCGTTTGACGACCCAGATGTGATCGCTGGACAGGGCACCATCGGCATGGAAATTCTCCGTCAATGGCCCGGTGAACTCGATGCGGTTTTTATCGCAGTCGGTGGCGGCGGTCTTTGTGCAGGGGTCGCGGCTTACATAAAATATGTTCGCCCTGGGGTAAAGATTATTGCCGTTGAAGCCGATGACAGCGCCTGTTTGGATGCTGCCATGAAAGCAGGGCGCAGAGTGAAACTGAAAGAAGTGGGTATTTTTGCTGACGGCACTGCGGTGGCTCAAATCGGCAAAGAAACTTTCAGGTTGCTCAAGACGCTAGTTGATGAAGTCGTTACTGTCACCACCGATGAGATCTGCGCGGCGATCAAAGATGTTTACAACGACACCCGTGCAATCTGTGAGCCCTCTGGGGCTATGGGTGTTGCAGGGCTTAAAAAATATGTTGAAAAGCACGGCATTGAAGGCAAGACGCTACTGTCTATTCAGTGTGGCGCCAATATCGACTTCGATCGCCTGCGCTATATTTCTGAGCGAAGCGAAATCGGTGAAAAGCGTGAGGCCGTGTTGGCGGTAACCATTGATGAGCGCCCCGGCAGTTTCAAGGCGTTTTGCACGGCGATGCAAAAACGTAATATTTCCGAGTTTAACTATCGCTTTAGCGACGCACAGAAGGCACATATTTTTGTCGGTGCGCAGGTTACCTGCGATGACGACCGCCATGCTTTGGTGGCAGATCTGCGCAGCAAGGGTTATCCCGTGGAGGATATGACTGAGAACGAAGTGGCGAAGTTACACATTCGTCACATGGTCGGAGGACGTTCGCCGCAGGTCGGTGAAGAGCAGGTATTTCGCTTCGAATTTCCAGAGCGCCCGGGTGCGCTACTGAATTTCCTGACCCAACTCGGCGGCGGATTTAATATTTCCATGTTCCACTATCGCAACCACGGTTCTGCTTTTGGACGTGTTTTAGTGGGCATTCAGGCGTCGAAAAAAGACCTCAAGCAACTGGCTGGATTCCTCGACAATTTGGGGTATCAGTATGTCAACGAAACTGATAATCCAGCGTACCAGTTTTTTCTCGGCTCTTAATACAGCCGAGAAAAAGCGGGTAAGGGATGCTGGGTGTCGTGCAGATTGGTTTACAAAAGCTCGCCAATTTGACGAATTTGAATAGCTTCAATACCGTCGCCCGCGAGGGTATCCGATATCACCACCACCCTATCTTGCGGTGAAAACTCGTCCCGTTTGATCATAATTGCCGCAGCTGCTGCCAGCGTTTGATCAGAGTCACTACCAAAATCAATCTGATAACTCAGGACATTTCGGTTCAACACCAGTTGACGGCGAGTCGCTGGGTTGTTGGTAAAGGCGCAAATAATGGGCTCTTGGGGGTGGCAGTTGGTCACCCGATTAGCCATCCGTCCGCGCCGCGTAGGAACAATAATCGCTTTCGCTGAAATAGCCTCGGCGAGGTCAACAGCCGCTTTGGCAATGTGCTGTTTGTCGGTGGTGATGACGAGATTGTCGGTAAACAACAGTCCGCGACTGCTCTCTGTTGAGCGAGCGATGCGATCGAGAGTTTCAACACAGCGCACCGGGTATTTGCCGATAGTTGTTTCCCCCGACAACATAATCGCGTCCGCTTCCTCGTAGACAGCGTTGGCGACGTCAGTCACCTCCGCGCGAGTTGGGATGGGGTTCTCAATCATTGATTCCAGCATGTGTGTCGCAACGATAGCGCGTTTGCCCATCTCCGCACAGGTGCGAATAATGCGGCGTTGAACCCGCGGCAGCACTTCGAAGGGAATCTCTACGCCGAGATCGCCGCGGGCCACCATCACGCCGTCCGCCGCCGCAATAATTTCCACCATATTGGTGATCGCCTCTTGGTCTTCAAGTTTGGCGATAATTTTGATCATGTCGGCCTTGTCACCCAACAGTTCGCGAAGCTCTTCAACGTCTTTTGCGGCGCGGACAAATGAAAGGGCAATAAAATCGACGTCTTGGGCCATGCCAAATTCGATGTCGCGGCGATCTTTTTCCGTAATTGCTGGTAAGTTCACACGAATACCGGGCAAGTTGACGTGGCGTCGGCTCTTCAGCAGACCGCCGTCGATTACCTTGCATTGCATGATGCGCTCTTGTTTGCTGAGCACCTCGAGATTGATTAACCCGTTGTCTACGGTAATGATATCGCCAATGTCGACGTCATTAATGAGGTCATCATAATTAACATGAATAGACGATGACTCGACGTCCTCTGCCCCGCGAGCAACAATCGAAATGGTGTCCCCTTCATGCAGGTGCAGATCATTAGCCATGTCACCCGTGCGGATTTCCGGACCCTGTGTGTCGAGGAGAACGGCGATAGGGTGGTTGAGTCTGCTGTTAAGAATTTTAATGGAATCAATCACTTTCTTGTGTGATTCATGATTGCCATGAGACATGTTCAGGCGCGCCACGTTCATGCCAGCATTGGCAAGATTTTCCAGCATTTCAAGCGACTCTGTGGCTGGCCCTATGGTGCAAATTATTTTTGTTTTGCGCATATTATCTCTTGATCGGTTGCGATTTTTTGTAAGGGAATATCCCACGTTTGATGTTCAATGGCGTCCATTTGTTGGCAGCTGTGGGCGAGGCCAACGAGCAGTGGATGCCGGTTTTGCAGCGTGCTGTTGGCCAGCGTGCGATCGTAAAATCCGCCGCCCATACCAATTCGGTTACCGCTGCGATCAAAGCCAACCAAGGGTAAAAAAACCACATCGAGTGACCAGACTGGGGCAACTGTTGAGGTCCCTAAAAGGGGCTCTAAAATACCAAAGCGATTTTTTTTCAGAGGGTCGCCGCGACGGTATTCGACAAAATACAGTCGGTTAGCTTTCAGTGGGTGGATTACAGGTAAAAAGCATAGCTTGTCCGCGTTTAACGCGATATCTAACAACGGTGCCGGATCAATTTCGCCATCGCTCGCAAGGTAGAGCGCTACTCGTTTTGCGCGCAAGAAAAAACCTTGGCGGGAAATAATTGCTGCCAAGTCTTGAGCAGCGACACGCTGCTGAGCAGGATTTAAAGCCCGTCGTTTTGTTCGTAGCGTTTGTCTAACGTCGCTAAGATTCATCGGTACACAGCTATGGGTAAGTAAAAATCCCAGAGTGCCGCTGTCAACGTGGCCTTGAACCGAAAAGTTCAAGGTGGTTTCAATCGCAACATATCAGGCTTTCCGACGCACGGAAGTGCACAACAATGTTGGCGGAAAGGAACCAGGTAATAATTATCGGCTCAGGGACTTCTTGACTGGCGCACACCCTAGGAGGGGCAAGTATAGCAGAGCCGTCAAAAAAGAATCGACTAAAACCGCGGCAATCGTTTGCTTGCGCACAACTTAGCGGTCGAGATCAGACAACGCGTCAGAGAGTTTGCTGTTAATTGATTGTAAAACCTGCGCTGTCTGACTGTTGCTGGCGGCATTTTTTTCGCTGCGAATCAAGTCGTGGGCCAAATTCAGCGCAGCCATAACAGCGATGCGTTCAACGCCGATAATGTGCGAGCCGCGGCGAATTTCTTCCATTTTTTCATCGAGTAATTTAGCCGAAAGCTCAAGCGCTTCGCGCTCTTCGGGCTTGCAGTTGACCTGATACTCTTTATCGAGAATACGAATTTTCAGAGAAATAGACGCCATGATTAGTCCACGTTGAGGCTTTTCAGCCGATTGATCATCGTTTCTATTTTTTGTCGCGCCATTTCATTTTGTTCCAACAGCTTGCCGCGCTCGCTGGCCAAGCTTGATTCGCGGGCCCGCAAGGCTTGGTTCTCACGCTTAAGCTGATGGCATAGCGCGATCAAGCTATCGAGGTTCTCTTCTAACTTTTCGAAACCACTCATAATTGGGCGACTTTGTATATTTATTGCGGACAAGGTTAGCCGACTAACTATAGGCATTGCTATTGATTTGGTCAATTACAACCTGCGTGCGCGGGCTATTTACTGTTTTGTTGCGCGCGTTGCTATTCTAGCGATGTAGCGTGCAGTGGTATTTATACAATGATAGGATGCCAACTGCTAAAAAAGAGGCGAAAAAATGACATTTGAACAAGTCCAAGAACTGTTTTTTGAGTTGCGTGTCAACGCCGAGCCCTCTGGATTTCACGGATTTTTGTGCGGTCGTCTATGCAGCGGCGCAATGCCCTTGGATCAGCTGATTGCGCTGTCGATTGACTGGCTTGGATTGTCTGACGAGCAAGCCGATGCCGCCGAAAACCGGCTGCGCGATTTTTATCAAGTGGCGCTGCACAGTCTTGAAAATAGTGCATTTCTGTTCCAGCCTTTACTGCCAGACGACGAGCTGCCATTGCCGGAGCGTTTGGTCTCTGTCGGCCTTTGGTGCAGCAATTATATTTCTGGTCTCGGCGAG
>Ga0102888_1000024_pt1 | contig 41575 bp, 43 predicted proteins | sample Colrivmeta1551A3_FD_84500 | JGI IMG/M metagenome (GOLD analysis project Ga0102888, IMG submission 84500) | Estuarine microbial communities from the Columbia River estuary - metaG 1551A-3 | ecosystem: Environmental > Aquatic > Marine > Intertidal zone > Estuary | place: USA: Columbia River... | reverse complement strand
CCTTTTCTCGATCTTCCTCAAACTTTTTAAAAACGAAAATCTGAGTGCTGCTGACTTACTTATTCTTAAGTGAGTATTCTTCTATAGAGGGAAGTGCCAAATTGGCGTCAAATGGGGGTGGAGCACCCCCATCGGGTGGTCCAGTTTGAATGGTAACGCCGATTTGTCGAACGGCCTCGGAAACTGACTTTCCCTGCCCTTGCAAAGCTTCAACCTGCCGAAGCTTTAGCACAATATCTTCCGGTTTCTCTCGCTTGCCAGCTATCGTTAAGTCCTCCTAAACTGGGATAATCATATCCCAATTAGTGGACCACTTCAGTGGGGGCATTTCAAGCCATCGCACGGCCAAGATGCTCTGCGCACCGCATCTTAGCGAAATTTCTCCTTTCGTTTCAGTCTCATAGTCAGTCTCCTTTGTTGCAGTAAATGCGATCAAAGGAGCGGCGTCATTCCGTGACAGGTCCAGTTACATCCGCGAAATAGAAATAGGGCGCAGCGGATATTCTCGCTACGCCCTAGATCACTCATTTTTTTTCGAAGGGCTTAGTCTAGCCGCGCAACCCGCGCGTCCTCTTTCGAGGTCAAATCAGCCAGAACAGTTTCGCCTGCGACCATCGTTTGGCCAAGGTTCACCATTGGGTGCACGCCGTCTGGCAAATACACGTCAAGGCGGGAGCCAAAGCGGATCAGCCCAAAGCGTTCGCCTGTCTTTAGTGCGGATCCTTCGGATGTGAAGCACACGATGCGGCGGGCGACGAGGCCTGCGATCTGCACGACAGCAATCTGGCGGCCATCTTCCATCTCGATGCACAGGCTATTGCGCTCGTTGTCAGAGCTGGCTTTGTCCATAGACGCGTTGAAAAACTTGCCCGGACGGTAGGCAATCGCCTTCACTGTGCCGCCGATTGGCGCGCGGTTCACGTGGCAATTGAACACGCTCATGAATACGCTGACACGGGTTAGGGGGGCATCTGACATGCCAAGCTCTGCTGGCGGGACTGCCTTTTCGATCAGGGATACGATCCCGTCGGCGGGGCTAATGACCAAACCGTCACGGGTTGGTGTCGCCCGCTTTGGATCGCGGAAAAAGTAGTAGCACCAGACGGTTAACCCAAGGCCGAGCCAACCGAGCGGCTCCCAGATCAGCGCCAGAATTACGCTTATCGCCGCAAAGATGGCGACGAACTTACGCCCCTCTGGGTGCATTGGCTTGATAAAGGTGTCGGTCATTTTCATCGGGCTCATCCTTGGCAAAAACTGTTTGTGCTTCCTACCCTGAACAGGCGTGATTGCACAATAACATTAGGGTTTTGGCCTTGCCACTGGGGGTAATTGTGGAACACTGTCGGTCAAGAATAAGGGAGAAAACGATGACGAAAATTGCATTTTTAGGCTTAGGCGTAATGGGCTACCCGATGGCGGGCCATTTGGCCGCTGCTGGTCACGAGGTCACTGTCTACAACCGCACGGCAGCAAAGGCCGAGGCGTGGGTGGCACAATACGGCGGCAAGATGGCCTTAACCCCCGCAAAAGCCGCAGAAGGGGCCGAAATGGTTATGGCCTGTGTGGGCAACGACAACGACCTGCGCGGCGTGTGTTTAGGGCCAGATGGGGCCTTTGCTGGCATGGCGCAAGGCACTGTTTTTGTTGACCATACGACCGTGTCGGCGGCTGTGACCCGCGCGCTTTACGAGGCGGCCGAGACACGCGAGATTGCCTTTGTCGATGCGCCGATTTCGGGCGGGCAGGCGGGGGCCGAGAATGGTCAGCTTTCCGTGATGTGCGGCGGTGATATCGCACCCTATGAAAAGGCCGAGCCAGTGATCGCGGTCTATTCCAAGATGTGCCGCCGGATCGGCGAGAGTGGTGCGGGGCAGATGACCAAAATGTGCAACCAGATCGCGATTGCGGGCGTGGTTCAGGGGCTTTCCGAGGCGATCCATTTTGCTCAAAAGGCGGGTCTTGATGGCGCCGCTGTGGTCGAAGTGATCAGCCAAGGGGCCGCCGGTAGCTGGCAAATGTCCAATAGATACAAGACGATGCTCGATGATCACTTTGATCATGGGTTCGCTGTGGATTGGATGCGCAAGGATTTGGGGATCTGTCTGGCGGCGGCGAATGAGAATGGTGCGAGCCTGCCTTTGACCGCCCTTGTGGATCAGTTTTACAAGGACGTGCAAAAACTGGGCGGCGGGCGTTGGGACACCTCGTCGCTGCTTAAGCGCTTGCAAGCAATGGATTAAACCAGCGTGGCAATATGGCGGAGCGCGAGGGAATACCCTTGTGTTCCGCAGCCTGCGATCACACCGTCAGCACGGGCTGAGACGAAGGAGTGATGGCGGAATTCTTCGCGTTTATGAATGTTCGAAATATGCACTTCGACCACGGCACCGTCATAAGTGTTGAGCGCATCGAGAACGGCTACAGATGTATGTGAATAGGCGGCAGGGTTGATGATGATACCCGCCGAAGTTTCGCGTGCAGCATGGATCATCTCGACCAAACCACCCTCAAAGTTTGATTGCTGGAACAGCACCTTAAGGCCCAACTCGGACGCTAGAGTAGTCACCTCAACTTCAACATCCACAAGTGTTTTGGACCCGTATTTCTCAGGCTCACGCTGCCCCAAAAGGTTCAGGTTTGGCCCGTTCAGGACTGTGATCAATTTTGTCATGGCTCTATCTCTCATCGCATTTTGTAAAGTGATAGGGCAGAAGGCCCGTCCCGATCAATGGGCCAAAACCAATCACTTTGCCAGATTGGCAAAAATGCAGCGCGGCGATTTTCAGGGAGAGTTACCTTGGCAGTCCGTACGGGAGTCGAACCCGTCTTTTCAGGTTGAAAACCTGACGTCCTAACCGATAGACGAACGGACCGCGTTGGTAGGGGCCTTCTAAGAAAAGCGGCGCGGAAGGGCAAGAGGATAATTTCAAAAATCGCAAAATAAGTTTGTCACAACCTGTGCACCAAGTGTGCACCGCGCGTGCACCGATTTTACAGGGGTTTTAGGCCGCAGGTGCCGCGTCTTCGAGCCGAAGCTGCACCGATTGCCGCCCTTGCCAAGTGTTAATTTCCAGCCGACCCGCCAAATGGAATCGCGCACAGTTGTGATTTGTGAGCATTGGACCGAGCGGGCCGTCCATTGCGCCGAAACTGATGGAATCAATCCGTTTGCCCAAGCCGTCACCGAAGGTGATCTTGAGGTGGTTCGCACCGACAGTTTTCGCGAAGAGGATTTGCACGTCAGGGAAAACAAAGCGTGGCGCGGGTGCACCTGCGCCGAATGGTCCTGCCTGTTCAATCTGGTTGACCAATTCGACAGTCGCCGCTGCGGGCATGAGCACCCCGTCGAGTTTAAGGTCCGCAGGGCCGATTTTATCGGACCCTTGTTTGGCCAAGAGTTCGCCCAAGCGTGCCATTGCCGCCTCGATCTTGTCGCCCTCGACCGAGAGGCCCGCCGCCATCTTATGACCGCCGCCTTTGATCAGCAGACCCTCGGACGCGAGCCGTTGAATAGCTGCCCCAAGGTCGATGCCAGTGACCGAGCGACCCGAGCCTTTGCCCGTTCCATCCTCGTCGATACCAATCACGACGGACGGGCGGTTGCTGGCGTCTTTCAGCCGCGAGGCGACGATGCCGACAACACCAGGATGCCAGTTTTTGCCAGCCGCCCAAACCAGCGGCGCGTCATATCCACGTGCCTCTGCCTGCTCGATCGCGAGGTCGCGCACGGCGCTCTCAACTTCGCGCCGTTCGGTGTTCAATTGGTCGAGCATATCGGCCAAGGCGCTGGCCTCGTTGCGATCAACGGTGGCGAGCAGGCGCGCGCCAAGGTCCGCCTTACCGATACGCCCGCCCGCGTTCACGCGGGGGCCAAGCAGGAAGCCGAGGTGATAGGAGTTCGGGGCCTCGTTCATGCCTGCAACGTCGGAAAGCGCTGTGATCCCAATCCGCCCGCGGCGTCCCATGACGGTCAGACCTTGGCGCACAAAGGCGCGGTTCACGCCGATCAGCGGGGCGACGTCAGCGACGGTGCCGAGCGCCACAAGGTCGAGCGCGGACATCAAGTCGGGGCCAGCAGCACCGCTCGCTTTCATCTGGCGGTTTGCCTCGACGAGCATCAGGAACACGACGCCAGCCGCGCAAAGGTGGCCCAAGTCGCCAGATTCGTCTTGGCGGTTCGGGTTCACGACGGCGACGCAATCGGGCAGGGTTTCGCCGCCCAAGTGGTGGTCAAGCACGATGACATCTGCCCCCACGGCAGCGGCGATGGGGCCATGAGAGAGCGTGCCGCAATCGACGCAGATAATCAGGTCGTGGTCTTTTGCCAGCGCTGCCATCGCTTCGTCATTGGGGCCGTAGCCCTCGTCGATGCGGTCTGGAATGTAGAGCGTGGATTTGAGGCCCATATCGCGCAGCCAGCAGATCAGCAGGGCCGCAGAGGTGCCGCCATCCACGTCGTAATCGGCGAAAATCGCGATGCGTTGTTTCGTTTTGACGGCCACGAGGAACCGTTGCGCCGCCTTTTCCATATCGCGCAGATCATGGGGGTCGGGCAGCAGGTCGCGCAAAGTTGGGGCAAGGAAAGTGCTTGCGTCCTCTGCTGTGACGCCGCGCTTGACGAGGGTCCGGCAAAGCGGCGCGGGCAGTTTGGTGATCTGCGCCATGGCCTCGGCCAAGCGGTCTTCTTCTATCGAAGGACCGACCCAGCGCCGCCCAGTGGCGGAGGTGGCAACATTGAGGAAAGCGGGTTTATCTGGTGTCTGTGTCATGGCTCGACACTATATGAGGGGCGCGGCATTGCCACGCCCCTTTTTAGCTTAAACAGGGTTGCGATAGATCATCCGACGCACAGAGCCCGTTTTGGAGCGCATCAGGATGGTTTCTGCGGTCACAAAACCGACTTCGCGCTTGATCCCAGACACAAGTGAGCCATCGGTCACGCCCGTTGCGGCAAAGATCACGTCAGCAGTGACCATATCGTCGCGCAGGTAGACGCGGTCGAAATCGGTGATTCCTGCTTTGAGCGCGCGGGCTTTTTCGTCCTCATTGCGGAACAAGAGGCGGCCCATGATTTGTCCGCCCATGCACTTCAATGCCGCCGCAGCAAGAACGCCCTCTGGTGCGCCGCCGCTGCCCATATACATGTCGATGCCCGTTTTCGCAGCCTCGGCGCAGTGCATAACGCCTGCGACGTCGCCGTCGGTGATCAGGCGGATCGCGGCCCCCGTGGCGCGGATTTCGGCGATGATATCTTCGTGGCGCGGACGTTCTAGGACACAAACGGTGATGTTGGCGGTAGTGCAGCCCTTAGCCTTGGCCAATGCCTGAACCCGCTCCGTTGGGGTCATGTCCAGAGAGACAACGCCAGCCGCATACCCCGGTCCAATCGCGAGTTTGTCCATATAGGTGTCAGGCGCGTGCAGCATAGAGCCGCGCGGCCCCATGGCGATCACGGCCAGCGCGTTTGGCATATCTTTGGCAGTCAGGGTCGTGCCTTCCAGCGGGTCAAGCGCGATATCGACGCCGGGGCCAGTGCCGTTGCCGACCTCTTCACCGATGTAAAGCATCGGGGCCTCGTCGCGCTCGCCTTCGCCGATGACAACAACGCCAGAAATGTCGAGCTTGTTCAGCTGTGTGCGCATCGCGTCCACGGCGGCTTGGTCTGCGGCCTTTTCATCACCGCGCCCGATCAGCGGGGCGCAGGCGATGGCCGCAGCCTCGGATACACGGGCGAGGCCGAGTGAGAGGGCGCGGTCGTTAAAGTCGATTTGGGTCATGGAATCTGTCCTTGCGATACTACTTAAACCACCCCTAACGGTGCGTGCGGTAGGGGTGCAAGTTTGTTAGCGCTAAACAGCCTCGATACGGATCGCGACGGGTGTGCCTGTGACAACGGCGGTCTTCTCGAACGCGGATAAGGCCTCGTCGAGCGCCGATTTTGTCGTCTTGTGGGTCACGATCAGCACGGGCGCTGTCTCGTCGTGGTGGTCATATTGGCGCATGCGGTCGATGGAAATACCCGCGTCGCCCAAAACGGCTGCGACCTTTGCCAAGGCACCCGGTTTGTCCAAGAGTTGCAGGCGCAGGTAATAAGGCGCGGAAATTGCGGCCGTTGCGGCGCGAACCTTGCGCAAAGTGGAGGCCGGTTGGCCGAATGTGGTCATACGTGAACCGCGTGCGATATCCATGACATCGCCCATCACGGCGGAGGCTGTTGGACCCATGCCAGCACCTGCACCGCGCAGGGTGATTTGCTCGACGCTATCGCCCTCAAGCACAACCATATTGGTGCCGCCTTGCAATTGGCCCAGCGGCGAAGTGTCAGGCACGAGACAAGGCGTCATGCGCTGTTCCAGCCCGCGACCTGTCATCTGTGCGACGCCTAAGAGTTTGATTTTATAGCCCATATCAGCAGCTTGGTGGATGTCTTCGATGGTGATGGAGCCGATGCCCTCTAGGGCCACGGCATCAAAGTTGACTTGCGTGCCAAAGGCGATCGAGGCCAAGAGCGCTAGCTTGTGGCCCGCATCAATGCCGCCCACGTCAAGCTCTGGGTCGGCCTCAAGATAGCCAAGTTGGTTGGCGGCATCAAAGACCTCTTCGTAAGTCATGCCGTCGTTTTCCATGCGGGTCAGGATGTAGTTACAAGAGCCGTTCATCACACCCATGACGCGGGTGATCTCATTGCCAGCAAGGCCTTCGGTCAGGGCCTTCACAACAGGAATACCTCCTGCAACAGCGGCCTCGAAACGGACAACGCAGCCTTTGGCTTCGGCCGCCTCGGCGATGGATTGGCCGTGGATCGCGAGCAGCGCTTTGTTGGCGGAAACAACATCGTGGCCGGCGGCAATAGCGGCCTCTGTCGCGTCTTTCGCGGGGCCTTCGGAGCCGCCCATCACCTCAATAAACACGTCGATATCGGTGCGTTTTGCCAGATGCACAGGATCGTCTTCCCATGCGTAATCGGACAGGTCCACGTCGCGGTTTTTTGTCTTAGAGCGGGCGGAAACGGCTGTGATCACAACAGGGCGCCCTGCGCGTTTTTCCAAAAGCTCGGCGTGTTTTTGGACGATGCGCACAATGCCCACGCCAACAGTTCCGAGGCCAGCAATTACGAGGCGAAGGGGTGTAGTCATGTGCAGAGATTCCATCAGTTTGGGTGCGTTGGCGCGGGTTTACCGAATTGCGGCGGGCACCGCAACGCCGCGTCGCATACGGGCACGTGTTGCGGCATCAATGACGGGGCCGCGTAGACGTGCAGCGCGGGCGCGAAGGGTCCCAATGCGGCTATCAAAACCCGCCTCGGATGCGGCGGTAATTGTGCTTTTTTGATTTGCAGCCTTCGCCAAAAGCGGATCAAGCGGCTGCAAGGTTGGGTAATCGGCGGCCAATGCTGCGGCATCAATGCGGTCATCAAGCTGCGGAAATTCGGCACAAGCCCCCAGCCCAGCAATCGCTATCATCAATATCATGCGCATTTTGGGCTGCTTCACTTGCTTCATTTCGCGCATAATAACCGTGCGGGACAGGGAAGGGCAAGGCTCGCGAATGGGGCTTTTCTTATGAACGGATGTTCAGTTAAAAAGGCGCATGGCACGCAAGCAAGGTTCACATTCCGATATCACTGGCCCCAAGCTGCGCAAAGCGGCGCGTCGGCTGATTGCGCAGCATGGTTTTGCTGCCGTCTCAATGCGCCAGATCGCGGCAGAGGTTGGCGTACAGGCGGGCGCGCTTTATAACTACACCCCTGATAAACAAAGCCTTTTGTTTGATCTGATGCGCGAGCACATGGACGAATTACTGACCGCGTGGGACGTGGAAGAGAAGGGTGGCTCTGCCCTTGAACGCCTAGAGCGTTTCACCCGTTTTCACATCCGTTTTAACCTGCCGCGCGCGGACGAGGTGTTCATCGCCTATATGGAATTGCGCAATCTTTCGCCTGAGAACTTTGCCGAGATCGAAAAACTACGCCGCCAGTATGAGGCGGGGTTGGAAGATATCTTGCGGGCAGGTGAGGCCGAGGGCGTATTTGCCTTCACCGATCTGCGGATCGCGACGATGGCCTTGATCGCGATGCTGACAGGCTTGAACACGTGGTACCGCGAAAACGGGCGGCTAAGTGTCGCCGAGATCGAGACGATTTATTGGGATTTAGTGCGTAAATCCGTGGCCGTCTGAATAGGTCGCATTTAGACCAGACGTGCGCGGCACTTGATTCCACGCTTCAAGGTGAAATTGCCTTGGGAGAGCAGAATGAAAATAGGATTTGTCGGTCTTGGAAATGTTGGCGCAAAGCTGGCGGGAAGCCTTTTGCGTAACGGGCATGATTTGCATGTGCATGACCTGAATGCTGATTTTGTGTCCGATTTTGTGAATCGTGGCGCAAAGGATGGCAAAAGCCCTGCTGATTTGATGCGTGTTTGCGAGGTGGTGATCACCTGTCTGCCAAGCCCGCAAGCCTGTGAGGCGGTTGTCACGCAGATGTTGCCAGAGGTGACCAACGGCAAAATCTGGCTAGAGATGTCAACGACGGACGCGAATGAAGTGGCGCGTTTGGCTGATGAGGTGATCAACAGAGGTGGTTCTGCGGTCGATTGCCCCGTGTCTGGCGGCTGCCACCGTGCGGCGACGGGCAACATCTCGATCTTCGCGGGCTGCGAGCGGGCGACGTTCGAGCGGGTCTTGCCGTTGTTGACCACATTGGGCCGCAGGGTTCTGCACACAGGCCCGGTTGGGTCGGCGTCGACTTTGAAGGTGATGACCAACTATTTGGCCACGGCAAATTTGCTGACCGTCTGCGAAGCACTGGTCACGATGAAGGCGGCAGGGGTTGATCTGGCGACGACCTATGAGGCGATCAAGATCAGCTCTGGCACCAGCTTTGTGCATGAAACCGAGAGCCAGATGATCCTGAACGGCTGTCGTGATATCAACTTCACGATGGATTTGGTGAAAAAGGATATCGGGCTGTTCCAGCAGATCGCTGAAGACAACGGCGTGCCCTTGGAGATTTCGCCTTTGATGGTGGCGATCTTTGAAGACGGGATCAAGCGCTACGGGCCGCGCGCCCAGTCTGATGACATCATTCGCCGCTTGGAAGAGCCAACGGGCCTGAGCATCACCGCCCCCGGTTTCCCTTCCGAGATGATCGACGACGAGCCAGAAGAGCAGGGTTATGAGGTGATCCCACCGCGTTAGGGCTGGTCAAAGGCGGCACTTGCGCCGTAAGCATGGGGCAATTGGGAGATTTGAGCCATGTTTGAAACAGATAAAGACGGTATCTACGCCCGCGTTTGGGCCTCGGAGATAAGAAGGGGCTTTGCTTGTGCTGTGCTTTACGGCTTGGCGGCGCTGTTGTTTTACGTGGCTTTTGCGCGCCCACCCGAGGTCATTTGGCTTGTTTTCCTGCTAGTTTTTGGCGCGGCCACTTTGTTTGTCGCGGAAAAGTTGCGCAAAGCGTCGCGATTGGAAATCTTGCTCACTGCTGACGACGTGCGCGATAGCAACGGGCGTATTTTGGCGGAAATGGCAAATATCGAGAGCGTGCAACGCGGCGCATTTGCTCTCAAGCCATCAAACGGGTTTACGCTGGTTTTACGTAACCGCGCACCACGGGCTTGGGTGCCAGGCATGTGGTGGCGCATGGGGCGTAGGGTCGGGATTGGTGGCGTGACTGGCGCTGGTCCGGCCAAATTCATGGCCGAACAAATCGCGTTACGGTTGGCTGCGCACCCCAGTGACTAGCACTTAGGTGGATTGCTATCGGACGGCGATTGGTCCCAACATACCGACGTCGTAAATCGCGGGCGGATCACTTGTATGGAATTCATGTCCATGGGTTCTAGCCCGTGAACACGAAAAATCTGACCGATTGAGGTGCCAAATTTCGGAGTGTATCTTGTGACCGTTTCCACAATGATCGTACGTTCACCATCGCCCATGATCGGGATCACGTCAAAATAGGCGTTAATATTGGCGTCATTTAGCCTGCCCAACGCTCCGCTAAATTCCGACCAGACGACCTTGTGTTTGGACTCGCTGGCATTCCAGGACACGACAGAGATCCTCAGGTCTGGACTATCATCTGCGAGGGTCAAGAAATTCAGCAGATCACTCGTTCCTTACATGTAAGTGCTATCAAAGGTGCCCTTTTCACGACTAATCATATCGCCAATGGTAATTGTGGCCTTTGTCGAGATGAGCTGGGTCCGGTAGGCGTCAAAATACTGCAAAGTTGCAAGCAGCGCCCAGACAAGAAGCGGGAACGATAACAAGAACTCGACGCTTTGGCTGGCGCCTTCTTCTTCTTTGCGAAACTTGCCAATCTGGCGCTTAAGTGTTGCAAGCAAAATCATTGGTACGGCTCCACAACATAAGACGTGGTCGCAATAAGCCCGTAGCCCCCACCATTGATTTTCGCAAACCCGTTGCTAAGGCTTGTGGTTGGGAAGAATGGGTCAAACAAAGCGCACACTTGGAGAACCATAAGTTCGTTATTCGCACCATTCGTAAAAGTAGTCGGAACCTGTTCTGATTCGGCGCGGTCGATGCATTGCACTGGGCCATCAAGGTCCGTGCCCCAGTTTCTGACGTCCATTTTGACCATTTTGATTTTAACACTATCCAAACAATCAGGAATGACCCCTGAATAGTTGCAGATGGCCGTCCGTACGGTGTCGATGCCGGGGCCTTTGCCGTCGGCGTCTTTCAGTGCCCCAATGCGGACTTGCCGAACGGCGAGGTCAACGCCTCGCTCTAACAACACATGGCGGGTTGAGAGAATGCCAATTTCGATTGACGCAAGCAAAAACAAGAAGATCGGAATGTAAAAGAACAGAGCCTCAATCGTCGAGTTTCCATCTTCGCACGCTAAGAAGCGGCGAAATCTTTGGTACATGGGTGAACTGTTCAAGGTCATAGTGCGAGTCTCAGATCAGTGATCTGGCGTGCAATCGCACTAAATACATTCTCCAACTCGCCGCCGTTCACGTTGAAGTAGTGCGACGTTGAGGACGCACATTTTGCCATCTCTTGATCGCCATGACTGCCAGCCTCAACCGCAATTGCGTATATGATGCCCCCTTTGTCTTTGGCCTTTTGGCAGAGCCCTTGCATTAGGTAGTCACCGTTTGTGATACCGTTAATTTTCGCGGTATTGAGGTTCGTAGGGTCGCTGAGATAACGATCATAGGTAAACCAACTGCGTGGGTCAGTGTAATATAATTCGCGAGAGTAGAACCACCACAAGTTGTTGTTTGCCCAATGCACCCTATCGCTTGGGGAATCATAGGCCCATGAATTCAACCGCTGTGACCCAGAGTTGGCACTGTCTGTCATCAAAACAATGACTTTTTGCGTGACAATTGTTTCACCCGCAACGGGATAGGCATCGGGTCTGCCCTGAAATTGCGCGTCAATTTTGCCGCTTGAAATCAGCGTGCTGACCACAGGCTGCAGGCTTGGATCAAGCAGCGCCAGTCCCCATTTCAAGCCCATATAAATCGCGGTACCCGCGCGCGGCTGGAGTTTGTTGATCTGCGTTTTTAGTGCCGCCAAATCCTGCGTCAATGGCGTAACCTGTTCGTAGGAATAACGCGGGCAGACTGTATTCGTCATGGTGTTCCGATACTGACCCGTATCATAATTATAGTCCGAGTTCCACTGATAGTGCTGCATTTGCGTATAGGTTTTTGACAAGTTGAGACCCGTCAGGTCAAAATCTGAATCATCAAAATCGACGCAGTATGAAAAGTTGTGCTTCTGATCGACTTTGAGAGCGCCAAAGAGACTGGGCCCCACATTGACATGCTCGGAATACGGAACCAGCGACAATGAAATCCGACCAGCATAGTCTGCCTGCAACATGTTTTCAGCTAACTTTGCTGCGGCTTTGCGTAGCGCAACAATTTTTGTATCCGAGGTGCCGCTGGCGGGTTCTGCCATCGAACCAGAAAGATCGACGACCAAAGACACTTCGATATCCGCGACGCCGTCAACTGCGGTTGATGCTGCGTTTGACGAGAGTTTGTGAATGCCCAAAAGCTTTAAAAAGATCGTGTTGATCTCTTGATTTGCAACAACGCCGACTGAACGACGGCCCCCCAAGTCTTCGACATTGGGCTCGCCGACAATCGCACCGCTCAGGCCAGCCTTTTCGAAATAATCGATAACTACCTGTTTCTGATCCGCATCCTGGTCGAGGTCCGCCGCCGCAAGAACGGCACGGTCTGCAGTGCTTTGCAGCACAGCGCGTTCGCATTCAAAGCGCATAAAGTCGACAGCCATCCCGCCGATAGCGAGCATGAGAATCAACAGAAAGAGCGTGAAAATGATAATTGAGCCGTTCTCATCATCACGAAAGTCCGATGACCGCCGAGATAATTGCTGATTTACGCGCTGTTTCAAAGTCATCATTTCGTCACCACTCATTCCCGTTTTCCCGCCTTTTGGCTTCGTTGAACGGTCTTTCCCTCGGCTTATAGATCAAAAGTCTGTGGCCGAATTGGGGCGTAACCGCGTCAAATTAAGTTCTTATTGCCCAAATTCGTGAGGACATTTCAGGGGAGAATTGCCCATTGTTGCTGCATTTTCATCATTCTGGCGGCGAATCTCCTGCGGTAGGCTGGTGTGGCGGCAGATTGGACTTAAAACCTCAAAAGTTTCCAAACCGCCTAAACTTTCATCAAATCGCACCTATAGTGATCACGAGCAGACCGCTCCAATTGAAATACCCGACGCTGTGTCGGTACATCGAAGGACATGACCCTATGACCACTGCCCATCAGACCGCCGCGGAGCCAAGCTTTCGCGAATCTGTTGATATGATGTTCAACCGCGCTGTGGCGCTCATGGATTTGAGCCCCGGTCTTGAGGAGAAAATCCGTGTGTGTAACGCGACCTATACGGTGCGTTTTGGCGTCCGTTTGCGCGGCGCTATTCATACATTTACCGGATATCGCTCGGTACACTCCGAGCATATGGAGCCAGTCAAGGGCGGCATTCGCTATGCCCTGTCGGTTCATCAAGACGAGGTTGAGGCGCTTGCTGCGTTGATGACATTCAAATGCGCTTTGGTGGAGGCCCCGTTTGGTGGCTCTAAGGGCGGATTGCGGATTGATCCGAATGCATGGGAGCCCCATGAGCTGGAGCAGATCACCCGCCGATTTGCCTATGAGCTGATCAAGCGTGACCTGATTAACCCCGCCCAAAACGTGCCAGCCCCTGATATGGGCACGGGCGAGCGCGAGATGGCATGGATTGCAGACCAATATAAGCGGATGAATACGACCGATATTAACGGTGCTGCCTGTGTAACGGGTAAGCCGATCAACGCAGGCGGTATTCAGGGCCGCACAGAGGCCACGGGGCGCGGCGTGCAATATGCGCTGCGCGAGTTCTTTCGCTATGACGAGGATAAGGCGGCCGCGGGTCTGACGGGCGATCTGTCGGGCAAGCGCGTGATTGTGCAAGGTCTTGGCAACGTAGGCTATCACGCGGCAAAGTTTCTGTCCGAGGAAGATGGTTGCCTGATCACGGGCATCATCGAGCGCGACGGAGCTTTGCATGACGAGAAGGGTCTCGATGTTGAGGCCGTGCACCAGTGGATTGCAAAACACGGCGGCCTGACGGGCTATCCCGATGCGGGGCATCAGGCGGATGGTGCGGCATTGCTAGAGGCCGAGTGCGATATCCTGATCCCGGCGGCGCTTGAAGGTGTGATCAACCTTTCGAACGCTGATCGTATCAAAGCGCCATTGATTATTGAGGCCGCGAACGGCCCTGTGACAGCAAGTGCAGATGAGATCCTGCGCGAGAAGGGTGCCGTGATTATCCCCGATATGTATGCCAACGCAGGCGGTGTGACGGTGTCGTATTTCGAGTGGGTCAAGAACCTGAGCCATATCCGCTTTGGCCGGATGCAGCGCCGCGCGGAGGAAGCGCGCCATCAGGTTCTCGTCGATGAGTTGCAGCGACTGGACCGTTATTTGGGTGCCGATTGGTCAATGTCTGCAGGCTTTAAGGAAAAGTATCTGCGCGGGGCGGATGAGTTGGAACTGGTCCGCTCTGGCCTCGATGACACGATGCGCGCGGCTTATCAGTCGATGCGCAACGTCTGGCACGGGCGCGATGATGTGACCGATTTGCGCACAGCGGCCTATATCGTGTCGATCAGCAAAGTTGCATTGAGCTACCAAGCCAAGGGCCTTTGATCCAAAGGAGCGCCTGACGGCGCAAGACATTCTAAGACAAGGCGCGCAGCAGCGGTTGCGCGCCATTTTTGTCGTTTGTGTGCTTTTCATCTGCCGCTATCCCGCCTAGCGTGAGTCATCGACGGGTGGAGTGCGCTGATGGGATATTCGGGATTTCGTGTGATCAAAGAGGGGTTATTCGGCCAGAAGGGCTGGAAGCCTCAGTGGCGTAATCCAGAGCCTAAGGCCGAATATGACATCGTGATTATTGGCGGCGGGGGGCATGGCCTCTCGACTGCGTTTTACCTCGCTAAAGAGCATGGGCTAAAGAATATCGCCGTGCTTGAGAAGGGCTACCTTGGCGGCGGCAATGTGGGGCGTAATACCACGATTGTGCGGGCCAATTACTTTTTGCCGGGCAATTCCGAGTTTTATTCCCATTCGCTGAAGCTGTGGGAGAACCTTGAGAACGAACTGAATTATAACGTCATGCATTCGCAGCGTGGCTTGATCAATCTGTTCCATTCTGACGGCCAGCGCGATGCCTTTGCCCGCCGTGGTAATGCGATGATCAATCAAGGAGATGATGCGGAACTGTTGGACACTGAGGGTGTGCGTAAGCATTTGCCGTATCTTGATTTCGAGAACACGCGGTTCCCGATTTATGGCGGTTTGCTGCATAAACGCGGTGGTACGGCGCGCCATGATGCGGTGGCGTGGGGCTATGCGCGTGGCGCTGACCAACGCGGCGTTGATCTGATCCAGAACTGCGAAGTGACGGGGATTGATATTGAAGGCGGCGTCGTGAAAGGCGTGCAGACCTCGCGCGGGGCCATTCGCGCCAAAAAGGTGGCGATCGTCACGGCGGGGCGGTCGGGGCAGGTGGCCGCAATGGCGGGGATGCGCCTGCCAATTGAAAGCCATATTTTGCAGGCGTTTGTGACCGAGGGTCTCAAGCCAGTGATCGATCACGTCGTCAGCTTTGGCATGGGCCACTTTTATATCAGCCAATCTGACAAGGGTGGTTTGGTGTTCGGTGGCGATCTGGATTTCTATTCAAGCTACGCCTCGCGCGGCAACCTGCCGATGAAGGAACATGTGATGGATGCGGCCATGACCCTGATGCCGATGATCGGCAAGGCCAAGGTGCTGCGGTCTTGGGGCGGGATCATGGATATGACGCCCGACGGCAGCCCGATTATTGATAAAACCCATATTGAGGGGCTCTTTTTGGATTGCGGCTGGTGTTATGGCGGGTTCAAGGCTGTGCCCGGATCGGGCTTTAGCCTTGCGCATTTGATCGCGACGGGCAACCACCACGCGCCTGCCGAGAAGTTCCGCTTGGACCGTTTCCGCACGGGGCGCGGCCTCATGGATGAGGAGGGCACAGGTGCGCAACATGACCTTCACTGATGGCGGCAAAGGTCGTATTTTGAGTATTTTGAACAAAGCGAGGCAGGGGTTCCATGCGTCTTAACTGCCCTGTTTGCGGCGAGCGTGATCGCCGCGAGTTTTATTATGGCGGCGATGCTGTGGCGATGATGCGCCCTGCGCCGGATGCGGGTGTTGGCCCTTGGGATGACTATGTGCATTTGCGCGAGAACCCAGCGGGCCAGACCCGCGATTTGTGGCATCACGAGGCGGGCTGCGGCGCTTGGCTCGTTGTGACGCGTAACACGGTGACTCATGCGATCAAAGATGTGGCCTTGGCACGGGAGGCCAAACGATGAGATTGCGCAAAGCTGATGTGACGGTCCCGTTCACCTTTGATGGTGTGAAGTATTGCGGGGTTGCGGGGGAAACTTTGGCAGCGGCATTGCAGGCCAATGGCGTCAAGCTGGTCGCCCGCTCATTCAAATACCATCGCCCGCGTGGCGTGATGGGGTCGGGGTCTGAGGAGCCGAACGCGCTTGTCACCATTGGCACAGGCGCGCAGGCGGACCCGAATGTCCGTGCGACCGTGCAGGAGGTTTACGAGGGGCTGGAGGCGTTTTCGCAGAATGCTTGGCCGACCCTCAAGAATGATGTGATGGCAGTGAATGATTTTGCATCGCCGTTCTTGGGCGCGGGATTTTACTACAAGACCTTCATGTGGCCTAAGGCGTTTTGGGAACGGGTCTATGAGCCGATTATCAGGCGGGCTGCGGGGCTTGGTGGCCTGAGTGGCAAGACTGATCCCGATACTTACGAGAAGGCTTTTGCGTTTTGCGACGTGCTTGTCATCGGCGCGGGGCCTGCGGGATTGATGGCGGCACTGGTCGCGGGGCGCTCTGGTGCGGATGTGATTTTGGCCGAAGAAGATACGGCGCTCGGCGGCAGATTGCTTTCAGAGGTTGAAGAGATTGACGGTGCGCCCGCGATGGACTGGGTAAAGTCCGTCGAGGCGGAGCTCTCCGCGATGCCAAACGTGCGGATCATGACGCGGACGGCGGTGACGGGCGCTTATGACCAAGGCACATTTGGGGCGTTGGAGCGGGTCGGCGATTTTGCGCCACGTCGTGCGGGCCTGCCGCGGTCCTGTTTCTGGCGGATCGTGGCGAAGCGGTCGGTGCTTTGCGCGGGCTCGCTTGAGCGGTCGATTGCGTTTCCAAATAACGACCGCCCCGGTGTGATGATGGCGGGGGCTGTGCGGGCTTATGTGAACCGCTGGGGCGTGGCGACAGGTAAGAAGGTCGCGGTTTTCGGCAATAACGATGATGTGGCAAAGACCGCGCGCGATTTGCGGGCTGCGGGCATAGACGTCGTGGCCGAACTTGATAGCCGCACAGGTGCGCGGGTGATTGATACCGCAGGGCGGCATGGATTGCAGAGCATAACGGTCTCGCAAAACGGTGAGAACGCCAAGATCGAGGCTGATTGTCTAGCCGTGACTGGTGGTTGGAACCCGACGGTGCATTTGACGTGCCACATGAATGGGCGCCCCGTTTGGGATGCCGGGATTGCAAGCTTTGTGCCAAGTGCAGGGGCGGTGCCGAACATGGTGACGGCGGGCGCTTGCCACGGGGTTTTCGACACGATGGGCTGTCTCGCGGATGCAGCACAGATTACGGAGGCGGCACTCAAGAACATGCAGATCAAGCCCGCAAAGGTGGATTTGCCCCAGGCCGATCACGCGCCCTATAACATCGAGCCGCTTTGGCATGTTGAGGGCAAGGGCCGCAAATGGATTGATTTCCAGAACGATGTGCATGTCAAAGATGTGCGCCTCGCTGCCCAAGAGAACTTCCGCTCTGTTGAGCATATGAAGCGCTACACGACCCAAGGCATGGCGCCCGATCAGGGGAAATCATCCAATGTGGTGGCTTTGGCCGTGCTGGCCGATGCGACAGGGCGGGGCATCCCCGAGACGGGCACGACGACCTTCCGTCCGCCTTTTGTGCCCGTGCCGATTGCGGCGATGGGGGCGGGGGCGCATGGTAAAGGCTTTGCGCCTGAACGCTTCACGACATCGCATAAGGCAAGCGTTGCCGCAGCTGCGCCGATGATCGAAGCGGGGCTTTGGTATCGGCCAAGCTATTTCCCGATTGCAGGCGAGACCACATGGCGGCAATCGTGCGACCGCGAGGTGAATATGGTCCGCAATGCTGTTGGGATCGTGGATGTGTCTACCCTTGGCAAGATTGACGTGCAGGGGCCTGATGCGGCCAAGCTATTGGATTTCGTTTATACAAATACGTTCTCGACGCTGAAGGTCGGCAAGGTCCGTTATGGATTGATGCTGCGCGAAGACGGCCATGTGCTGGATGATGGCACCACGGCGTGTCTGGCGGACAACCACTATGTGATGACGACGACCACGGCGGCGGCGGGTCTTGTGATGCGCCACCTTGAATATGTGCTGCAAGTGGTACGGCCCGATCTGGACGCAAAGGTGATCTCGGTCACCGAGCAATGGGCACAGTTTGGGGTCGCGGGGCCAAAGTCGCGCGATGTGATCAATGGGATCATTGATGCGCCGATTGATGACGCGAGCTTCCCCTATATGGGCTGCGGTGCGATCACGATTGACGGGATAGCTGCGCGTCTGTTCCGGATTTCGTTCTCTGGCGAGCAAGCCTATGAGATTGCTGTGCCTGCGCGTTACGGTGCGAGCCTTTATAAACAACTCGTTGATCACGCTGCCAAACTTGACGGCGGGGCCTACGGGATGGAAGCGCTCAATGTGCTGCGTATCGAGAAGGGCTTTATCACCCATGCGGAAATTCACGGGCGGGTCACGGCGTTTGATATCGGCATGGACCGCATGGTCAGCCGCAAGAAGGATTGCATCGGCCAGACCATGGCCGCGCGTGAAGGCTTGATGGACGAGAACCGTGCGCAGCTGGTGGGCCTCAAGCCTGTGGGGGCTGTGCAGCAGATGGTGGCTGGGGCACATTTGTTTGACGCGGGCGCTGACGCGGTGCGCGTGAACGATCAGGGCTATGTGACCTCGGTCGGGTTTTCGCCGACGCTGGGCCATAACATCGCGCTTGGTTTCCTTGATCGGGGTCGTGCGCGGCATGGCGAGGTGATCCGGATGGTTGACCATTTGCGTGAGATTGATGCGACGCTGGAGGTCTGCGATCCGGTATTCTTTGATCCGACAGGAGGGCGTTTGCGTGGTTAAATTGCTAGAAACAACGCCTTGCGCGGGGCTATTGCCACGTCAAATCGGGCAAGTGAAACTAAGCGAAGTGAGCTTTGGCAAGGTTTGGTCGGTCTCACCATTCGCAGGAAAATTGGCCGCAACTGATGCGGCATTGCGCAAGCTGGGCGTGGCCTTCCCAATGGCAGGTCAGATCGTCTCGGCTGGCCCCGTGACTGCGATGTGGTTCGGCCATGGGCAGGCCTTGGTGCTGGGTGCAGAGGCTTTGCCGAAGTTGCCAGCTGCCGTCACGGATCAAAGCGACGGGTGGGCCTGCGTGCGCATCGAAGGGCATGCGGTGGATGTGCTGGCACGATTGGCACCTGTGGATTTGCGCGGGGCCGCTGGTGCGCGCCGCACGTTGGTCGGGCATATGTCGGCGGTGATCATTGCACGCGATGGTGGCGCGTTTGACGTGATGGTCATGCGCTCGATGGCGGCAACTTTGGTGCATGAGCTGGAAGTGGCGGCAACGGGCGTTTCGGCGCGGGGCTGACCAATTTTCGTCGAAAATTGGACGACAGTCATATGTGGTTGCTCTCGACTCTGGCCGCTCATAGGCGGATAATGCGCTTATGAGTTTGCCCCCAGGTTTCCTTGATGAATTACGCACGCGGCTGTCGCTTGGACGGGTCGTTGGGCGAAAGGTCATGTGGGACACGCGCAAATCGAACCAAGGCAAGGGCGACCTCTGGGCGCCTTGCCCGTTCCACCAAGAAAAATCCGCCAGTTTCCACGTCGATGACCGCAAAGGGTTTTATTACTGCTTTGGCTGCCACGCAAAAGGCGACGCGATTTCCTTTGTGCGCGAAACCGAGAACGTGGATTTCATGGAGGCGGTCAAGATTTTGGCAGCAGAGGCAGGGATGCCAGTGCCAGCCTCCGACCCGCGCGCGCAAGAAAAGGCCGATCTGCGGACCCAACTGACCGAGGTGATGGAGCAGGCCGTGCAGTGGCACAGGTTGCAGCTGCAAACGGGGGCGGCGTCCGAGGCGCGTGATTATCTGGCGCGGCGCGGGCTCTCGCCTGAGGCGCAAGACCGCTGGGATATCGGCTTTGCCCCTCCAAATGGCGGGGTGATGGCGCATCTGACGGGCAAGGGCGTTGATCCGAAACTGGTGATCGAGGCAGGTCTTTCCGCCGAAAGTGACCGAGGCGGCGCGCCCTATGACCGCTTCCGTGGCCGTATCATTTTTCCGATCCGCGACGGGCGCAATCGCCCAATTGGCCTTGGCGGGCGCTCGCTCGACCCCAATGCGCGGGCGAAATATCTGAACTCTCCCGAAACGCCTTTGTTCGACAAGGGCCGCAGCCTGTATAACCACGGCCCCGCACGCGAGGCCGCAGGCAAAGGTCAGCCCTTGATTGTGGCCGAAGGCTATATGGACGTGATCGCGCTGTCCGAGGCGGGCTTTGGTGCGAGCGTTGCCCCCTTGGGGACGGCGGTAACGGAGGATCAATTGCGGCTTTTGTGGCGGATATCGCCTGAGCCGATCATCGCCCTTGATGGCGACACCGCTGGCCTACGCGCGGCGATGCGGGTGATCGATATTGCATTGCCGCTCCTAGAGGCGGGCAGCTCGCTGCGCTTTGCGCTGATGCCAGAGGGGCTGGACCCTGACGACCTGATCAAGGCGCAGGGCAAGGGTGCGATGCAGGCGCTGCTAGATGGTGCGATCCCGATGGTGCAACTGCTGTGGCGCCGCGAGACTGAGGGCAAGATTTTCGACAGCCCGGAACGGCGTGCGGCTCTTGATAAGACATTGCGCGAAAAGATTAAATTGATCGCGGACCCGTCGGTGCGCAGTCACTACGGCGAGGCCATTAAAGAGCTGCGTTGGGAGCTTTTCAATACCCGTAAACAGGGCGGCACCAGCGGTGGCAAGCGTGGCCCGAAACGCGCGTGGACAGGCAAAAAGCTAGAGCCTTGGCAGCAGGATATCGCGCCTGTGACCTCTTCCAAAATGTCCGAACTTGGGGCAGGGGTCAGTGACGTTGATCACCTGCGCGAAGCGGTGATTTTGGCAACTTTGTTGCACACCCCCGCCGTCATTCTCGCCTTCGAGGCGCAAGTCGAGCGCATGGAGTGCCGCGACCCGTTACATGCGACATTGCGCAACGCGGTCCTGCGGCATGCCACGGCCGAAAACGTAAAAGAGGCTGTGGTGGCAGAAGTTGGCGCGCAGGCCCTTGAAAAGCTGATGAGTAACCCACATTTGGCTATTACGCCCAGCCTGCGTAGGGCTGGTGACGTTGGCATTGCAAAACAACTTTTGGCCGAAGAACTCGGCAAACTCATGGCGAGACGTGGTCACATGCGTGAAATCAGCGACGGCATGGATGAAATGTATGGCATCGCGGACGAAAGCACGACATGGCGTCTGGCGCGGGCTGCGGCCTCGATTGATACGTCGGTGCGCAAAGATGTCGACAATAGTGCCGATTTCGAGCGGGCCAAAAACGGGGTGGAACTGAACAAGGATGAACGAAGCGCCTTTCAAAGCCTTTTGAACGCGCTAAGTGCGGACAAGAAAACGAAATAATCTTGGTTCAGTGGGAACCTCCAACACACGCTGTCCCGCAACATATCTGAGAAACACGACCACCTCACCTTGCGAATCACCCCAAATACAGGTTGATTCGTTTGAAACCGAATCATCCGGATCACTTTGATTCGTTTGACCTCTTGAAGGAGCCCCGCATGGCCGCGAAAGATAACGACGACCGTAAGGACGACCAAGACGGCGATATCAGCCTCGATATGTCCCAAGCCGCAGTCAAAAAGATGATCGCGGACGCCCGTGAACGTGGCTACATCACTTACGATCAGTTGAACGCGGTTCTGCCTCCTGAGCAGGTGTCCTCCGACCAGATTGAGGACGTCATGTCGATGTTGTCCGAGATGGGCATTCAGGTGACCGAGGAAGAAGAATCCGAAGAGACCGACGATCCAGAAGGCGGCACCGCTGTTGCCACTGTCGCGGGCTCTCGTGATATTATCCTTGGTGGTGCGGATGCTGAAAAGCTGGACCGCACCGATGACCCTGTTCGCATGTACCTGCGCGAAATGGGCTCTGTTGAGCTGCTGTCGCGTGAAGGCGAAATTGCGATTGCCAAGCGCATCGAGGCTGGCCGCAATACGATGATTTTGGGGCTTTGCGAAAGCCCGCTGACATTCCAAGCGATCACGATCTGGCGCGACGAACTTTTGTCCGAAGACATTCTACTGCGCGACGTCATCGACCTTGAAACGACATTTGGCGACCAGATGGACGAAGATGGTCTGGGCGCTGTCGTGGCCCCCGTCGCAGGCGCACCTGCGGCCGAGAAGGAAGATTCAGCCGAGGTAGATGCCGACGGTAACCCGATCAGCAAGGATGATGATGACGACGAGGACGATCAGGCCAACATGTCGCTTGCGGCAATGGAAGCGGCCCTGAAACCACGCGTTCTGGAAACGCTGGAAGTCATCGCACGCGGCTTTGGCAAATTGTCTGATATGCAAGACGCGCGGATGTCCGCGACGCTAAATGAGGACTCTTCCTTTACAGGCAAAGAAGAGAAGAAATACCAAAAACTGCGCACGGAAATCGTTGGTCTGGTGAACTCGCTTCACTTGCACAACAACCGTATTGAAGCGTTGATCGACCAGCTTTACGGCATCAACCGCCGCATCATGTCCATCGACAGCGCGATGGTGAAGCTCGCCGACCAAGCCCGTATTAACCGTCGTGAATTCATCGACGAATATAAGGGCCGCGAGCTGGACCCGAACTGGCTTGAGGAAATGGGCGCAAAGGCTGGCCGAGGCTGGCAGGCGCTGATTGAACGTTCTACCGACAAGATCGAAGAACTTCGCGGCGACATGGCCCAAGTTGGCCAATATGTCGGTGTGGATATCAACGAATTCCGCCGCATCGTGCAGCAGGTTCAAAAAGGTGAGAAAGAGGCGCGTCAGGCCAAGAAAGAAATGGTCGAAGCGAACCTCCGTTTGGTTATTTCAATCGCGAAAAAGTACACGAACCGTGGCCTGCAATTCCTTGATCTTATTCAAGAAGGTAACATCGGCCTGATGAAGGCTGTTGATAAATTTGAGTACCGTCGCGGTTATAAGTTCTCGACTTATGCGACGTGGTGGATCCGTCAGGCGATCACCCGTTCCATCGCCGATCAGGCCCGCACGATCCGTATTCCTGTGCACATGATCGAGACGATCAACAAACTGGTCCGCACTGGTCGCCAGATGTTGCACGAAATTGGCCGCGAGCCGACACCAGAGGAATTGGCAGCCAAACTGCAAATGCCTTTGGAAAAGGTCCGCAAGGTTATGAAGATCGCGAAAGAGCCGATCTCTTTGGAGACGCCAATCGGCGACGAAGAAGATTCGCAGCTTGGCGATTTCATCGAAGACAAGAACGCGATCCTGCCGTTGGATTCTGCTATTCAGGAAAACCTGAAGGAAACCACGACCCGCGTTCTGGCCTCGCTGACACCACGTGAAGAGCGTGTTTTGCGGATGCGTTTTGGTATCGGCATGAACACCGACCACACGCTTGAAGAAGTGGGTCAGCAGTTCTCGGTGACACGTGAGCGTATTCGTCAGATCGAGGCAAAGGCGCTGCGCAAGCTCAAGCACCCAAGCCGTTCGCGCAAACTGCGGTCGTTCCTTGACCAATAAAATCCATAAAAACTGCCTTGGGCCATTGGCCTGAGGCACGACGATGTCATTGGATAAAGCCAAGGCGCTGGCCGCAAACGGGCGTATCGCCGAAGCGGAAACCTTGTTCGATGCGCTTGTGAGGGCCAAGCCGAAAAACGCGGTTGTCCTGTCCACCTACGTCCGCTTTCACAATCGCTATTCCCGCAAATTCCGCAAAGCGGCAGCAGCGGTGGAATCCCTCGTAGCGCTCAAGCCAAAATCAGCCGAAGTGCAGGCCCTTGCCGCCGAAACCTATAGCAATTGCAAACGTTTAGCCGAGGCAGAGCAGCATGCCGCCGCCGCCTTGCACATCGACCCCGCCAATCCTGATAGCCTGTTTATCGCAGCCCACGTAGACGCGGCCCGCAATCGCCCAGATGCCGCCATCGCCAAGATCGAACTTGCGCTAACAAAACGCCCTGACCACATGCCGTCGCTTATCCAAAAGGGGCGCTACCTGCGAGCGGCTGGCGATTTGGCCAAAGCGGCCGCCGTGGCCCGCGACCTTTGGGAAACGCACCCCGATATATCGACGTCATTAGCCTGCTATTCTCAGTCGGCCCAGTGGCCGCTGACGACCCCGTTCTCGCACATCTCAAGTTGCAGATCCTGCCGCCACTCGCGAAAACAAGCGGCGTCGCTTTTGCGGACGCGCTCAAGCTTTTGGCAAAGGCCCATCTAGACGCTGGCAATCACAACGCAGCCTATGACGCCTTCAGCCGCGCGAAATCAGCCGCCCCAATGCGCCGCGATGAAAAGGGTTACGCCAGCTTTATCCAGACCCTGTGCACTTCGGTCACACGGGCGGACTACGCGACACCGACAGGCGATCCCAGCGATCAACCTGTTCTGATCATCGGCTTCCCGCGCAGCGGCTCGACCCTGCTGGAACAAATGTTGACCGGCCATAGCCAGATCAGCAGCGTTGGCGAAAGTCCAGCGTTGCCCAACCTGTGCCAACAAACAGGGATGCGGCCCCATTATGGCGGCGATATGGTCTCAGCGATCAGGCAAATTCCCTTGGATGCGACCCATTCGTTTGGAAAGCGCTATCTCGCTGAAATCGCTTGCGAAAAATATCAACCACGGGTGATCGACAAGGCGCTGCATAACTTTGAGCTTTTGGGGCTATTCGCCAAAATCCTGCCCAACGCGCGGATCATCGACATGCGCCGCGATCCGCTGGATACCTGCGTGTCCTGCTACCTTCAGCCGCTGTCGGCATGGCACAGCTACACCCAAGACATCGGGCTGCTGGGGCGGACCTATGCGCAGTATCGCAAGCTGATGACCCATTGGGGGCAGGTGCTGCCGAACCCGATTTTGACGCTGCGCTACGAGGATGTGATAGCCGATCAGGAAACCGCGCTGCGCAAAACCCTCGCGTTTCTAGACCTGCCTTGGGACCCTGCGGTCTTGGATCATGCCAATAGCAAAAACCACAGCCACACCCTCTCGACAGCGCAGGTGCGCGCACCTTTGTCGTCAAAGGCGATGGGACGTTGGAAACATTACGAGCCGCACCTCGATCCGCTGAAAGCGGCGTTGCAGGATTTCTATCCAGACGGATGGGACGGGGCCTACCTTTAAGCATCAATTGGGGTTAACCCCGCTTTTGTTTTGCGGCTAAGGTAGGGACAACCCAAGAATGGAGACCCGCAATGAAGTTTCTCAAAACGCTCTTTGGCAGCAAGCCCACTGAGGAAACCTTTGAGATTTACAAAGATTTCCGCATCATTGTTGAGCCCATGCGTGAAGGGTCCAAATACCGCTTGGCCGCGCGTATTGAGAATGAGGTCGATGGCGAGGTCCAAACCCAACAAGTGATCCGCGCTGATACCTTTGACAGCCTTGAGCAAGCCAATGAGGTTTCCCTCGCAAAAGCCAAGCAAGTCATTGATGAGCAAGCAAAGATGCGGGTCGGAACGTGATGAGATATGCGGTTGCATTGAGCCTGCTCGCGGCGCCCGCTTGGGCAGAGTGCGGAGGTTACGACAGTACATTTCTATTTTGCCAGATCGAAAATAGCGCGAAAACCCTGTGGGTTTGTTTTGATGACGAGGCCGCCAGCTATCGTTTCGGTCCGACAATGGGGGCACCAGAACTCGAATTGGTTGAGCGCATCGCGACGCTGGATTACACCCCTTGGCCCGGTGCAGGCAGCACGATTTGGGAAGAGGTCGTGTTTTACAATCAAAACTATAGCTACACGGTGGCTGTTGCAGTCAGGCGGGACATTCCTGATGATCCTGACGCGTTGGTCAAAGTGGATCAATTTGGCGGGGTGATAGTGAAGCGGAACAATGTGGAAATTGCGAACCTGACCTGTGACCCTGCCACCATTTACATTGACCGTTTGGACGGGCTTTCAGAGGCGAAGAACCAGTTAGGCAACGTCTATTCCGATGGGGAATGGGTTGAGCTGCCTGACTAAAGGGCGCGGGGAAACGATGCCGATGAAATACGTACTTCCTTTGTTGGTTTTTGCCAGCCCCGCTTGGGCGATGTGCAATGCGGGCTAAGAAACCTTCATGTCGTGCCAGATTTCAGGCAGCGCAAAATTTCTTGAGGTTTGCTTTGATGACAAACACGCGACCTACAGCTTTGGCAAAGCGGGGCAGGTGCCAGAATTGACGCTACAGACAACGCTCGCCGCACTGGATTACCGCCCTTGGAATGCGACAGGTACCGCAATCGTCGAGGAGGTCGTGTTTTATAACAAGAACTACGCCTATGCGGTACGTGTCGGGTATGAGCGCCCTTGGGGTGAAGAGTTGTATGAGGATGTTCCACATCGCAACTTTGGTGGTGTGTCAGCATGGCGCGGCGACAAAATCATTCTCGACATGGACTGCGACCGTGCCTCGGTTGAATTTACGTGGGATGTCCTGCTGTTTGAAGCGAAAGAGGCGCTTGGCCTGACGTGGGATGACCGCGCGCTCAAGTGGGTTGCGCTGCCAGATTAAGCGTCGTCGGTGCACGCGCAGTGCACGTAGTGTGCACAGGTTGTGACATCACAGTGAGTCTCTACAGACACACCATTTGGTGTGCCGATTTTCTCACTACCCAAATTGTACCAAGCCTCCTATAGTCCTGTGGATAAGTGGGAAAATACCCACGACTGGCAGTATAAAAATAAAACGAGGACAGGCCCATGCGTTGCCCCTTTTGCGGAAACGTCGACACACAAGTTAAAGATTCACGTCCAGCGGAAGACCATGTCGCCATCCGCAGACGTCGATTTTGCCCCGCGTGTGGCGGCAGATTTACTACTTACGAGCGCGTGCAGCTCCGTGATTTGGTCGTCATCAAATCCAATGGTCGCCGCGAAGATTTTGACCGCGATAAGCTAGAGCGGTCGATCCGCATTAGCCTTCAGAAGCGCCCAGTTGAGCCAGAACGTATGGATCAGATGATCTCTGGTATCGTGCGCCGTTTGGAAAGCATGGGGGAAACGGACATTGGCTCCAAGGCAATCGGTGAGATTGTAATGGAAAGTCTGGCCCGTATCGACGCCGTGGCCTACGTGCGTTTTGCGAGTGTTTACAAGAACTTCCAAGCCGCAGATGATTTTGACAAATTCGTTTCCGAATTGCGTCCGGATGCAAAAACAGAAGAGTGACGCCCGCTTTATGGCGCTGGCCCTGAGTTTGGGCCGGCGTGGGATGGGCCGTGTATGGCCCAACCCTGCGGTCGGCTGCGTGATCGTGCGTGATGGCGTGATCGTGGGCCGAGGCCGCACAGCGGATGGCGGCAGACCCCATGCCGAGACCGAAGCTTTGTGCCAAGCGGGCGACAAGGCGCGCGGTGCGACGGCCTATGTGAGCCTAGAGCCATGCTCTCACCACGGTAAAACCCCGCCATGCGCCAATGCGCTGATCGACGCGGGCATTGCCGAAGTCGTTGTCGCGACAGGCGACCCAAACCCTCAAGTTTCTGGCGCTGGCATTGCGATGCTCGAAGCCGCTGGAATTGCGGTGCGCATGGGTATTCTCAAAGAGCAAGCTGATGCAGATCACGCGGGTTTCTTCCTCACGCAGACGCGCGGGCGCCCTTATATTACACTGAAATTAGCGACCACGCTTGACGGCCATATTGCAACCACAACAGGCGATAGCCAATGGATCACTGGGCCACAAGCGCGCCGTTTGGTCCATGCAATGCGGGCCAGACATGACGCTGTGATGGTCGGCGCGGGCACCGTGCGGGCCGATGATCCGATGCTGGATTTGCGCGATATGGGGGCCGAGCGCCAACCTGTCCGCGTGGTGATTTCATCCGATTTGAACCTGCCGACCAACGGCAAACTGGCGCGAACTGCCAAGGATCAACCTGTCTGGCTGTGCCATAGTCCAGCAGCAGATGCGCGGGACTGGAAAGCGCTGGGCGCACACTCCATTTTGGCCAAAACCAAAGGTAGCAACGTTGATCTATCCGACGCGATGGGCCAACTCGCAGGCGCGGGCCTCACGCGGATTTTCTGCGAAGGCGGCGGGCAATTGGCTGCGTCATTGATGAAGGCGGGCTTGGTCGACGAGCTGGTTTTGTTCAATGGTCCCAAGGTGATCGGCGGCGACGGTATGTCGGCACTTGGCACGTTGGGTGTCACAGTTTTGGAAAATGCGCCACGTTTTGAATTGCTGGAACATCGCGCAATCGGCGGCGATGTCATGAGCCGATGGCGCGTGGCCTAGCGCCACAAATGCGCGTAACTGGCGAAGGCACCTTGTAGCTTTGCCGCGATCCGATTGAACTGACTTGGGCGCGGGATATCACCTGTTGCAAGCCGCTCAACCGCGACCTCAACAGGGCAGGGTAGCCCCGATTTCGGATCAAAATACCGTGGGTAATCAATCAAAACCGCATGGGCGAGTGCGATCACATCGGGTGAAGCCGAGCGGCGCGTGACAGGCATAGCGCGGTCATCCGTCAGACCCCAACCTGCATAGAATGGCGAACCAAGACAGGTGACCTTCTTGCCGCGCAGCAATGCCTCAAACCCCAGAAGCGAGGTCATGGTCCAGACCTCATCGACTTGATCAATGAGGGCCAGAGGATCCGCTTTGGTAGCGACCACATCGGCAAGCGACGTTGCCTCTGATACGGTCCCTTTGCGCAAACCCGCCTCAACGTCGGGGTGCGGTTTATAGATAATAACGGCGGCGGGGTTCGCCTTTCGCGCCGCCGCGAGCAGCCCGTGATTAGTTGTCACATCCGTGGCCCCAAGGCGGATTGAGGCGTCGTCTTCGACTTGCCCAGGCACGAGGATACGGCGGCCTGTCGGAAGGTCCGCGACATTGGCCCCGCCAAGGTTATATTTTGAAAGTCGTTCACCGATCAGCGTGGCAATCAGCGCCTCGGCCCTTCTGCGGTCTGCATCGGACAAGGCTGCGCTGGCCTCGATCAGGGTTTCTAACCTGCTGGGGCGTGACGGGTCGTAATAAATCCCCAGATCATCGACAACAAGTGACAGCGGTGGGATTAGATCAGCCCCAAGTCCGCGAGAGCGCAAGAACCCGTCTTCAATCCGCGAAACCCCATGCATTTCAAGAGCTTCCGTCGTTTTTCCTGCCCAAACCATTTGCCGCCGCGCGCCAATTTTTGTCGCGAATTTCACAGGCTTATAGCGCCCAAAAAAGGCTTGGAGAGGCTTGCGCTTCCATAACTTCATGCCATGCGCGTCCCAGCCCGCATGATCGTCTCGCCATGTGCGGGCGGCGGCGGTGAGCGTCGCGGTGGCATGTTCAAAGCTGCAGAGCCTGTCATGAAACGGGTCGTACCATTTCGGGTAGAGCAGCATGCTTGCTGCAAAAAGCTGATTACGCGTGAGTTTGCGTTGCCTGCGGTCAAGCGGTTTGCGGTCCTCGGTCAGGCCCCAGCCGATGTAGAACGGCTGGCCAAAAACGACAGGTTTATGCCCCGTCAGAATTGCCTCAAACCCCATCTGGCTGCTGACGGTATAAACAGCAATCGCCCCGTCAAAGAGCACATAAGGCGAGATCGGCGTGTCCAACAGGGTTATGCGCTCGTTGGTGTTCGCATCGGTGTAGTATCCGCCACGATGGCCCGCGCTGGTCTCGGGGTGGGTTTTGATGATGATCCGTGCGGCAGGATGATCTGTCTGCGCGTAATAAAGCATCTCGCGGAAGGTGTTCAGGTCGGCGCCGCTGGCCTTGACCGATGCATCGCCGCGCGTTTGGTCGATGACCACCACATAGCCTGGGTCGGGGGCAGGGGTGGCGGGATCAAAGGCGTTGTATTTCGAGAGGTGCTGGCGCTTGAGTGTGTCGATCCCGTCGCGGGCGTGGGCCAGAAGGGCGCTGTCGTCAAGCGGATGATCGCGCAGCAGCTCTTCGAGGTCGCAAACAATCGCGGGGTCAAAATGCACGCCCTGAGTATCAAGGTGCAAACCGATGGGATCATCGCCGTCACGACCCGTTAGGACGGAGCGCAGAAAGGCATCTTCGACACGCAAAATTGGGGTTTTGGTTTTTGCGGCAACGGCCTCACCGCGGGGCGAGGTCGGGCTTTGGCCCCAAACACCGACCATATAGCCGTCTGTGGGCTTGCCGATTTTGATGTCATAGCCTGCCAGCGTCAGGATACGCCGAACGCGGGTATTGGTCAGAAAACCGCCGTTATAAACGAAAAGACGCCGCGCATTTTCACGCGCGGCGCCTTGTTTTGGCCGTTGGGCCATTGTTTAGAGACCAGCCGCTGAAGATACGTTTGTTGCGGCGCTTAGCGACCCGGTTGCTGCAGCAATCGCTTTGTTAAACTGGGTGTAAGGCGCTTCTGTCACGTAAACGGTGTCTTGGTCACGGATCGCAAAGTCGCGGGCCATGAACATGCCGTTTGGACGTGTCAGATCAAGCACATAGATCACGCGCTGCGTGCCTGTGATATCGGTGCGGCCCATGAGCTGCTGCGCGACTTCCTCTGGCTCATTGCGGAACACGAATACACCCGTCGGATCGGCGAGCGTGGACTGGAGGCCACCAACTTGGGCAATGGCTTCAATCGCAGAGATCGCTTGGCTCTCGAATTGCACGCGGTCTTGTGCACCAGTGGCCCCAAGCGCCGTAAAGCTGCGGGTATCTTGCTCGCCATGATCCGATCCCCGCCACGCAGGGCGATATCGTGACCAGGGTGGCCGTAGAGATCTTCAAACCAGATTGATCCAGTATGGTTGCCGCGCACCACGGTCACGCGTGCGATATCAGGCTGAACCGCAACGCCGCCGGCAGCGGCAAGCATGCCTGCAAGTGTCCGTGTCGGACGTTCGATCGGATAGACGCCCTGCGCACCAACCGCACCAACAATTGCAACCGTCGCGCCATCGCCAGCAAGGCGACGGACCTGAACCTGTGGGTCAGGGGTCTGATCGGTAAGCTTATCAGTGATGATGCGACGGATCGCTTCGGGGGTATTTCCTTCGGCCTTTACCCGCCCCGCGTAGGGAACAAAGATAAAGCCCGAGCCGTCAACTTGCACTTCTTCAAGCACAGTTGCGTTTTGGCCTTGCGGGACCAACAAACCATCGTCCACGTTTTCCCAGATCGTCAGGCCAAGCGTATCACCAGCGCGGATTGTATCCGAGCCAACAACGCCAGCGTCTGTAAAGCCAGCCGAAAAGCCCAAGGCGGGCGTCACAGCTGCGATCCGGTTTACGCGGTCGTCAACAACAAGAACAAAGGCATCGCCTTGTTCCAATACGGAACCCGAATAGATTTCGGATTTATTCGGCCCAGAACGGGGCAAGCCACATGAGGCCACAAGGCCTAGGGTCACCACAAGAGCCGCGCCTTTTGCAAAGCGCAATGTCAGAGAAATCACTGCTCGGTCTCCTCGACCTATTTCGGAACTGCCTCAAGTTTTTCTTTTAACCTACGGGAATCCCGAGGCAAAAGCTAGTTCACTGACGGGATAAGGCCTTGTGCTGCTACCAAACTGTTGCGTCGATGTCGCGATAGGGATGGAGGGCTCTAGGTCTAGTGGTTCCTAGTTTACGATACGCAAGGGCTGGCGTGGTGGAACCTTGCCAGATTTGAGCGAGTCGTAGGGATCTTCGTCGCTGAGCATCATATCAACGACTTGTCGCATCAATTGCCTGCGCCCGCGTGCCGAATAAAAACCACCCGGAACTTGGCTAGTTTCAAGCAAGAAACGACGGTAGTCTTTGAACGCGCGGCTGTCAGGGCTGGTCGGATTGGCGAAGAATTCATCCAGCGGCTGTTCCGAGACAAACTCGGGCTTATTGTAAACAGCCTTGCCAAAGACCTTGAGCGGGATGCCACGCCAAAGCACCTGTTGGCCTGCGGTCGAGTTGACGGTCACAGAGGTGCGCGCGTGATCCAGCAGTTGCGCCAGTTTTCCGCCCCGCACGTAATGAACGCGGTCCTCAACACCCAAACGTTTTGCTTCGTCGCGAATGATTTGGCGCAGCGGAGAGCGGCCATTTTCCAGCGGGTGTGCTTTGAACACGAGGTGGTGGTGGCGCGGGGTGCCTTTGGCGAAGCCTTCTAGCACAACCGTGATGAACTCGCCCATGCGGGTAAATGGCGAATGCATCTGAAAACTGGCGTCATGTTCGAGTTGCATCAAAACGAGGTGATACGGAAATCCGCCAAATCTGATCCGCGCCGTGGCGAGAATGCGGTCCAAGGCAATAAAGGGCATCAGCAGCAAGCGGCGGGTATATAGCGCAGCCTCTGTCAGTACCGGCAATTCGCGGTGCCGTGCCAGTTTGCGGTAGTTGCTATTCCGAAACAGCACGAACCAATGGTAAATTGCTCCGTAAAGAACGTGGTGGCGCATGTCACCCCAATGGGCAGGTGGCGTCGGAACTTCGAGATCGGAAAGTGCTAATGCGGCTTGCATGTCCTCCACGCTGAGATCCATCAGACGAGAGTTGCCGTTTGTGCCGCCACGCTCGTAACTGACCCAATAGGGGCGCATGTAGCCTTCTTCAAAGACATGAACCCGCAGGCCTGCCGCCTTGGCCAATTCCACGGCTTGCGCGTGGATCGGGCGTGTGTCGCCATAAAGCACGATGTCGGTGATGCTGTGGGTGTTGATCAGGTCGGTAAAATAAGCGGGCCAGTTTTCTGTCGTGTCACGGTAGGAGATATATCCTGCAGCGCCAAACCAGAAAGCACGGTCGCCCGCGTTAAAGCCGACGCGCCATACCTCACCGCCAGCTTTGCGCAGCATTTTAGCGAGCCTGTGGAAAAATGGCCCGTGTGGTCCCTATAGGAACAAAAAGCGGCGGTCTGCAGTGGTGGTCACGGTGTAGGATTATCCTGAAACTGATCAACACTAGCTTACTTGCATGCCCTTTTGGCAGGAATAAGGCATATCTGAAACGCGGGCGCCGTGGCATGGCTTGATTGCAACACCTCAAGGGGCTAGGTCTGGAGAAACTTCAAAGAGGAATTGCCATGTTTACAGGCATTGTCAGCGATCTGGGCGCGGTGCGCGCATTAGAGAAAAAAGGTGATTTGCGTGCAAGAATTGGCACCAGTTACGACGTGAACGGTATTGATCTGGGTGCGTCGATCGCATGCGATGGCGTGTGCCTGACGGTCGTGTCGATGGGCAGCGATGGCGGCAATTGGTTTGATGTCGAGATTTCTGCGGAAAGTGTGAACCTGACGAACATCTCTGGGTGGGATGTTGGACGCACCTTGAACCTAGAGCGGGCGCTGCGATTGGGGGACGAACTTGGCGGGCATATCGTGTCAGGCCATGTAGACGGTGTCGCCGAGATTATCAACATGACCGATGAGGGCGACAGTACGCGGTTTGTTTTCCGCGCGCCAAAGGCCTTGGCGAAGTTCATTGCGCCCAAAGGGTCTGTTGCCTTGAATGGCACGTCTTTGACGGTGAATGCGGTGGATGGGTGTGACTTTGGCGTCAATATCATCCCGCATACCAAGGAAGTCACCACTTGGGGCAAGTCTCAAGTTGGCGACTTTGTGAATTTGGAAATCGACACGATGGCGCGGTATGTGGCGCGGTTGCGGGAATTTGATTAAGGGATGATGGGTTAAAACCCATCCTACGCCGTCACGCACACCACATGTGTTACGCGAAACTAAGTAGGGTGGGTCTTGACCCATCACGGTTGAAAAGGACGCCACGATGATGAGTTTGCCGCTGCCTGAGTTTGAGAAGCCTGTGAAGCTACTGCTTGTTGTGGCTGACGCGGAGGCGCATGTTGAGAACGCGGTCTTAATGATGGACGCGCATAATATCGGCTTTGAACGGCTCGACATGCCATCATCCGCCGAAATCCCCACCGCAATTGCGATTGCCGCAAGGATGAGCAATTTTGACGGCTTTGTCGTCTTGGCAGATGCGCAAACTCCTGAAAGTGCGCAAGGTTTGCAGATGCTTGGGCTACAGGGCTTATGTATCGGTTACGGATTAAACTCAAAAGACGCGGATAAAGCGACATCAGCGGTTGCTGCGGCCTTGCACCTTGTGGCAACCAGCCGTAAGTGGGGCCGTCCTGACAATGGCGTCGGGTTCACAAGCGAAATTCTATTGGCGCAGGGCGGCAAGACCACAGCATGACGATCTCAAACAACCAACTCCGCAAAATGAAATCCGCAGCCCGCTTTTACGCGGTGCAGGCCTTGTTTCAGATGGAATCGTCTGGCCAGACTGTCGAGCGCGTGATCGCAGAGTTTGAAACGCACCGTTTTGGCGAGATCTACGACGATATCGAGATGCAAGAGGGTGACGTCGGCACGTTCCGCATGCTGGTTGAAAAGGCCGTTGATGATCAGGCGATTATCGACCAAATGACCGACCGCGCGCTTGTTGCCAAATGGCCGATTGCCCGCATTGATCCGACTTGGCGCGCCTTGTTCCGTGCTGCTGGTGCAGAACTGCGCAACAAGATCACCCCGCCAAAGGTCGTGATTGTTGAGTTCGTGCACGTGGCCGAGGCGTTTAGCCACGACGGCAAAGAGCCGAAGTTTGTGAATGCGGTTCTGGATCATATGGCTCGCGAGGCGCGTCCAGACGCATTTTAAGCGGAATTTCACCAAGTTGGGTGATATCTCGGCTTCACGAACAGTGGGATATAGGTGGCCTTAGTCAAAAAGGACCTATCCCATGTTATTCAAATCGACCTTATTCGTTTGTGCAGCGCTTACACAGGTACTGGCATTCGCCCCGTCTGTGTCTGATGCGGCCTGTCGCTTGTGCATGCCAGAAGCAGTCTTGGAGCCTATCGTGATTGAGCCTCGCCCGATTAACGGCGGGCAGCAGGACATGAACGGAGAGTCAGGCAGGACCTCGCGCGAAACCATAGAGTTTGGCGATACCTCTGTGCCAAAGTCGACGGTCGCGATTGGGGGCTTTGGACTTTTGATGTTCATGTTGGATGGTCTTGGTACCTCAGGGGCTACTCAGTAGGACCTGTTGTATGTTAGTGTTTCTTTGAAATGCGAAGGATAGTCCCATGGCTGATATGCAAAACACCCCAAAACCTGACATTATGGACGCCGTGCGTAAGTTCCGCACAAGGTTTAAGAACGTCGGCTATGTCCTTATTGTTCTTGGCGTTTTGGCGATTTTGTTTCCGCTCATTTTCTCGATTGCAGCGAAAACTTTGCTTGGGTGGGTGTTCTTGCTTACTGGCGCCGCGATGCTCTATCACGCGTTCCAATCCAAGGAATGGCAGTCGGCGATTTGGTCGGGCCTGATTGCGCTGATGCATATCGCACTTGGCGTTTACTTGGGCTTTTTCGCGCTGACGGGCCTCATTGGCCTGACGTTTTTCGTGGGTATCGCGTTTTTGGCGCAGGGTGCTTTTGAAGGCATGATCGCCATGCAGCACCGGCCAAAGAAGGGGTGGGGCTGGCTTGCGTTTAACGGATTTGCCACGCTGGCGATGGGGACATTGTTGATCGCTGGGCTGCCGTCGACCGCGCTTTGGGCGATTGGGCTGTTGTTGGGGATCAACTTCCTGACGTCAGGCATTGCCTTTGTGGCATTGGCTAACGCTGCTGGAGAGTAAGGTGGCGGGAACCGCTGCATCCGTTCAGGGATTTATTCCCGTGAACCTGTATGTACAGGTGGGCGCCAGGTAATTGGACCAGGGTCCAAACAGAGCCAGCTCCCTGGGATTTGCTTACGGCCACTGGAATGTAACCCCGATAGCGATCGAGAAGAGCAGAAACCCGCCAACACTACAGATAGGGTGGCGGAGGGTTTCCCGCAAGGGGCCTTGGTGTTATTGGGCGAAACCCATCGTTTCGAGCAGGTCATGTGGCGCAAAACGCAGCACCAGACGCTCGATCACGCCGACGGCGATCAGGGACATGCAAACTTTTGCGAAAGTAACATCAGTGAAAAGTGTCATGGGGCAGCTCCATAATTAAGTTACCCCTCTTCTGACGTTCGATTCCGCCCAAATCGTGGCCCGCTTAGGTCCATTTTGGACGCGACCCTACGTAACTTGCCCCTATTGCGCCCTATTTCGCAAAGGCTTGACCGATGTTTACCTTTTGTTCATAAAACGACCATGCCAAATGACCTGATCCTGCCCGACATGATGCCCGGACAACTGCTTGCGCGCGGTGTGTCGCGTCATTTGCGTCAGCATGATTTTGTCAGTGTTGAGGAATTGGTACCGACAAGGGGCTTGCGCGTCGACGTGATGGGTCTTGGTCCTAAGGGCGAGATTTGGGTGATTGAGTGCAAATCGAGCCGCGTTGATTTCCAGACTGACAGCAAATGGCAAGGATACCTTGAATGGTGCGACCGGTTCTTTTGGGCGGTCGATCAGAATTTTCCGACGGAATTGCTGCCTGATGATACGGGGCTGATTATTGCGGATGCTTATGATGCGGAGATTATACGCATGGGGCCTGAGACCAAGCTGGCGGGGGCAAGGCGTAGGGTGATGACCCAGAAGTTTGCCCGCCATGCCGCGGTGCGTGCACAGGCGGCGCGTGATCCGAGTGTGGGGGAGCGTTACGGTCTGAAGTAGCGCCGAAGTGCTGGGGGCCAGCCCCCAGACCCCCGAGGTATTTTAAATCAGAAGAAAGAGTTAGCGCTTTTTCATCATACGAGCGGCTTGGGCTGCTGCACGCATTTCTTCGGCGATTTCTTCGGCTTCTTCGGGTTCAAAATCCATGGGGATTTCTACGCCATTAGATTCGATGAAAAGTCGCACCATACCTGTGTCGGTTGGCCCGATTTGCATGTTTGCTTCTACGTCGCGTTCGTCGTTGATACCCATAATGGTGTCCTATTTTGCGTTGTTTGCCTGATCTATCCTGCCCATTGACCGATTGGCAAGGAAAAGGCGGGTAGGGGTCTTGCAATCAAAACGGCTTGGGGCTAAATCCAACCCCGATGCCGCCTTAGCTCAGTTGGTTAGAGCACTGGTTTGTGGAACCAGGGGTCCCCCGTTCAAGCCGGGGAGGCGGTACCATCCCCCCATTTGTTAATGTCACACTGTGTGCACCGCGCGTGCACCAAGCGTGCACCGTAAATACGCCGCATGACATCTGTGATTGCAGCGGTTAGAGAGCGTGCAAGTTTAGTTTTGGAGCCTGCACATGGCCGCGCGTTTGATCGAATTTGAAATTGAAGCCAATCCAGCCCCGCGTTTGGATAAGGCGCTGGGTCGTGATGTGCCCGAGGAGGCCTCGCTGTCGCGGTCACGTTTGGCCAAGCTGATTGCCGATGGTGCGGTGCAGGTGAATGGCGTTGTTGTGACCGATCCCCGTTTTCGGGTGGAAGAGGGCGCGCAGATTGCTGTTGTCGTGGATGTGGCCGAGGAGAGCCATATTGGTGCCGAGGATATCCCGCTGACCGTGGTCTATGAGGATGATGATCTGATTGTCATAAATAAGCCGTCGGGCATGGTGGTGCATCCCGCACCCGGTACACCGACGGGCACGCTGGTAAATGCGCTGATCCATCATTGTGGCGAGAGCCTGTCTGGTGTGGGCGGCATGAAGCGCCCCGGCATTGTGCACCGCATTGATAAAGAGACGACGGGTCTGCTCGTGGTCGCAAAATCCGATAAGGCGCATCATAGCTTGGCCAAGCAGTTCGCCGATCACAGTGTTGAGCGCCGCTATATTGCGATGTGCTATGGTGTGCCTGAGGCCAATGATCCGCGTTTGCGTGGGATCAAGGGGGCATCGTTTGAGCCGGGGAATATTCTGAAGGTGCAGACGTTCTTGGGCCGTCATAAGACGGACAGGCAGCGGCAGGCTGTGTCGTTCACCACGGGCCGTCATGCGGTGACCCGCTGCCGTATTCTGGAGCCGCTGGGCACCCCTGCGGTGGCGTGTTTGGTCGAATGCTGGCTGGAGACGGGCCGCACCCACCAGATCAGGGTGCACATGGCCCATTGCGGTCATGCGCTGATGGGCGATCCGACCTACGGCGGTAAGCGCAAGATGTCGCCAAAGGCGATTGGTGAAGTGGGTGTTGAAGCGATTGCCAGCTTCCCGCGTCAGGCGTTACATGCCGCGACCTTGGGCTTTGTGCATCCGATTACGGACGAATTCATGGAATTCGAGGCGGATTTGCCGGATGATATGGTTGATTTGTTGACGGCTTTGGGCAGCAAGATGGTTCAAGCCTCGGATTAATTGATGCCGTTGGCGCGCTGCACTTCGCGGATATATGCCACGATCATGGTGACATCGCCACGGGTCAGGCCCGCGACGGGGGGCATATTGCCGAAGGGCCAGTGGTGGGACTGCACGCCGAGGGCTGCGGCGCGTTGAAAAGCTTCGTCGCCGTGGTGGTTGGGCTCGTAGATTTTGTGAATAAGCGGCGGGGCCTTGCCGTCTGTGCCTGCGCCATTGGGCCCGTGGCAGGACGCGCAATTTGCGTCGTAGGCGGTTTTGCCGATTTGTGCGTTATCCGAGAGGGTCGCGGGCAGAGTGACCTCGGCCAATGCTGTGCCAACGGCCATCGTGTCTGGCGCTTTGGTGGGCCAAAGGGCGTAGGCTGCGATGCCAATGGCTGCGACGGAGACGATAATTTTTACATTTTTCATTGTTTGCCCTTTGGTTTTTTACACCTTTGGGCCTTCCAGTGGGGGATTGGTCAAGCGATAAAATCTCAAAGTGTAGATTTCAAGCGGTCTCATGTGCGTGAATGCACTGACACATTCCTTTAAGTTCGCGTGATTGAGGTTCATATTACGTTTAAGTTTTATGGGTACACAGTCTTGAAACGAGACCGCGTTATGACCATATCCATGTTAAGCCCTTAAACATTGGGTTGGGAGTTAAGAAGAATGAGCAATTTGAAAAATCTGCCGGCACCATCACCGGAACAAGGCCTGAACCGCTACATGCAGGAAATTCGCAAATTTCCGATGTTGGAGCCTGAGGAAGAATACATGTTGGCCAAACGTTGGGTTGACCATGAGGATACGGAAGCCGCCCATAAGATGGTGACATCGCACCTGCGCTTGGCGGCCAAGATCGCAATGGGTTACCGTGGTTACGGATTGCCGCAATCCGAGGTAATCTCGGAGGCGAATGTGGGCCTAATGCAGGCTGTTAAGAAGTTTGACCCAGAGAAGGGTTTCCGCCTCGCGACCTATGCGATGTGGTGGATCCGCGCGTCTATTCAGGAATATGTGCTGCGCTCTTGGTCGATGGTGAAGCTTGGCACGACATCCGCGCAAAAGAAGTTGTTCTTTAACCTGCGTAAGGCAAAGAACCGCATCGGCGCACTTGAAGAGGGCGATTTGTGCCCTGAGAACGTGTCGCGGATTGCAACCGATTTGGGTGTGACCGAGGATGAGGTGGTATCAATGAACCGCCGCATGTCGGGTGGTGATGCCTCGTTGAACGCGATTGTCGGCTCCGACGGTGAAGGTGCGACGCAGTGGCAGGACTGGTTGACCGACGATAGTGTTGATACCGCTGGCGATTACGAGGAAAGCGATGAGCTGACCGCGCGCCGTGCGTTGATGGCCGAAGCGATGGACGTTTTGAACGAGCGCGAGAAGGACATTCTGGTGCAGCGTCGTTTGGCCGAGGAAACGATCACGCTTGAGGATTTGAGCGGCCAATATGATGTGAGCCGTGAACGTATCCGCCAGATCGAGGTGCGTGCATTTGAGAAGTTGCAAACGCGGATGCATGAATTGGCGCGTGAGCGTGGGATGCTTGCCGACGCTTAAAGGGTTTTTAGTGAGTGATAGGGGTCTCCGGTTTTCGGGGGCCCTTTTTTGTGGGCGGCCCTAATTTTATGCATGCGGCGCAGGTCTTTGGGATCGGTGAAAGATGGACGTTTTCGTTTTGGATTTGCTGGGCTAGGCTTGGGCGAAAGAGGGGGATGCTATGCAGCTAAATGATATCGTTGATCTAGAGCGGTTTGCGCTTGGGGATGCCGCGTTTATTAGGCAGTGTCGTGAGACATTGGACCGTGATGGCGTGTTAGTCTTGCCTGATTTTTTGCGGGCAGACGCCTTGGCTATGGTACATGCCGAGAGTGTCGGCAAACAGGATCGCGCGTATTTTTGTGCGCAAAACCACTCGGTGTACCTGACACCGCATAATGCGGAATTTGGCGATGATCACCCCGCGAATAGGCAGGTGGTCTCAAGCAAGGGATGCATTTGCGATGATGAGGTCGCAGAGGATTCGCCGCTGCGGTTGCTCTATGATCACCCTGATTTTCGTGGATTTGTCGCAGGCACGACGGGGCAGGCGGAGTTGCACCCCTACGCGGACACGATGTCATCGATCAATGTGCATTACGCGGGGCAGGGGCAAGAATTGGGCTGGCATTTCGACAACTCGTCCTTTGCGATCACGCTGCTTATTCAGAAACCTGATGCGGGCAGTCGGTTTGAGTTCATCAAGGATTTGCGCGACGCGAAGGCGGGGCGGATGAATTACGAGGGTGTGGAAGACTTGCTGGATGGCCGTGTGCAGCCTGATGTTTTGACGATGGAAGCGGGCACGCTTGTGCTGTTCCGTGGCCGCAATTCGATCCACCGCGTGTCGCCAAATGAGAGCGACAAGATGCGGATGTTGGCCGTGCTGGCCTATAATGCGGAAGCGGATGTATCGCTATCTGAGAATGTAAGAATGACGTTTTACGGGAGATTATCATGACATTGCGCTGGGGAATTTTAGGAGCTGCGAAGTTTGCACGCGAACATATGGGGCCTGCTATTCATGCGGCGAAGGGCGCAGAGTTGGTCGCCTTGGCGACATCTGATCCCGCGAAGGCCGCGCCGTTTTTGGAATTTGCCCCGCAGATTTGGGTGCATGACAGCTATGACGCGCTGCTTGCAGATCCGAACGTGGATGCGGTTTATGTACCGCTGCCGAATAATTTACATGTTGAATGGACATTGAAGGCGCTCAAAGCGGGAAAACATGTGTTGTGTGAAAAGCCGATCGCGATGCAGGCCAGCGACTTTGACGCGCTGGAGGCTGGTGCGAAGGAGGCAGGCAAGCTCTGCGCCGAGGCTTATATGATCGTGCACCATCCGCAGTTTATCCGCGCACGCGAGCTGGTGCGCAGCGGCGCGATTGGCAAGCTTGTCCATGTTGATACGGTGTTTAGCTATAACAACGCGGGCGATGTGACCAATATTCGCAACAAGGCGGATATGGGCGGCGGGGGCTTGCGTGACATCGGGGTGTATACCTTTGGTGCGGCGCGGTTTGTGTCGGGGGCGGAGCCTGTGAGCGTGCCTTATGCCAAGGTGCGCTATGGAAACGGGGTCGATGTGTTTGCCCAAGTGGCGGCGGATTTTCCTGAGTTTACCTATAGTGCTATCGTCTCGATCCGCATGCAGCCGCGCCAAGAGATCACGTTTCACGGCGATAAGGGGCTGTTGCGCCTGACCTGTCCGTTCAACGCGAACCTGCATGATCTGGCGGAATTGGTGCTGGAGAATGACGGGCAGCGGGTGGTGACAGAGCGCTGGCCTGCGGCGAACCACTATGTGCTTCAGGTCGAGAATTTCGGTGCTAGTGCCACCACGGGTGCGGCTTATCCTTGCCCGCTGGCGTTCTCGCGTGGCACACAAGTGATGATGGATAT